>Ga0307514_10000154_pt1 | contig 193750 bp, 215 predicted proteins | sample 16_EM_MG_FD_203088 | JGI IMG/M metagenome (GOLD analysis project Ga0307514, IMG submission 203088) | Populus trichocarpa ectomycorrhiza microbial communities from riparian zone in the Pacific Northwest, United States - 16_EM | ecosystem: Host-associated > Plants > Roots > Unclassified... | reverse complement strand
TCCATCCTTGGGAAGGTAAACTCCATCCTTCATCCAGTACCTCTCAGGAGGAACTCCAATCAGACCCATATGAATTTGAATTGCCAGCCAGAGATAAAGATCCTGAGCAGTAACTGGCTGCCAGGAACGCTGCCACTCCTTCTCTGGCCCAAGAAGCTGCTGCTGGGCATAGGAATTGGTGTTGGCTACAAGCTGTCCCATAATGGAGTTGGTAAGAAAGAGATTGAAGATTTGAATTGAAGTAATGGCATCCAGCTTGGAGAATGAGATGGGCAATCGGTTCCATGCTTTGTGAAGAGGGACAACTGGTTGTAAAGGGTCGAATGTGGGAAGCATAGGAAGATCTGGCAAATTTTGAATCTGGTTTTTGTGTGTTTTCTTGCGCCGCTTGGCCGAGTGACCAGCTGTGATCGACCCAGCTGGCTCAATATATGCCTCATCTGAGGAGCTATAATTATCATCAAGGTTGAGCATTGCAGGTGGAGCTTCAGTAGTGAGTGAAGACACATCAGGTACAATGACAGGTCAATGCTGTACCACTGTAGGTTGTGGTGGTGGTTGAGAGGAGGGGCGCTTTGGACCCGAGTGATTGTCCATGATGCGATGCTTGGCACTTTGTTTTTTGACATTTTTTGGTGAGGATGGTGGAGATGAGAGTATAAGTGGTGGGGGTAGGTAGTTGACATTAAGGTTCCGAGGTCTGAGGGCTTCTCTGCTCATGGTTGTTGTGGTGTGGTAGATGGGAAGTGGGAAGGTGGTTGCTGCTGGGCTGAAGGATGGTACTCTCACAATCTCCAAAGTACTGCTATTTATATGCAACTCAGCACCACAGAACTTGTCACACTGCCACAAGAATTTGTAAATAGAAGCTTCTACTAGTTATCTTTCAATTCATAATATTCTAGGGGGGGGTTTAAGTGGGTGGCTGTGTTGTTATAAGCGACAAGGCGCAGCATACGTGAAAGTGGGCCCTTTCGTGGGCCCAATACCGGCGAAGGGATACGCAGTAATCGTTGTAGACGCCTACATACTGTATCCAAGCTTGGTATTTCTTGTTGGGAATTGTCGCTGCGCATAGAGCATTGGCATCATAGATAAGTACAGTTATAATTAACACGGAAAGTTTAAGATGCATATTTCTCCTTTTAAGCTCCATTCCTGGATCTTTTTCTACGGCCTGTCACCCGTCAATTATCACCGGTATATACTCATGTCCAACACAGCGTTGTGCCTCCAGTACAACATCAAACTAATGCTTCCGAAGTAATGATATAATATATAATAATATGTTACCCACATAAGAAGTGGAACGAAAGCTTCTCAACCAAAGTCTGTGTGTGAGTGATCACGTGATCATATAGCTTTGATCATTGTCCCATTTGCTCAAGTATAAGACCTTAAAATAAAAGCGGCAGCGAGAGACCCCTTCAAATCCAAATGTCAATTCAGTGTTAATAGATGTTGATTAATTGACAACGTTGTGCGCGGACTTCTAGTGACGAAGCTGTTATTAGTTTCAAATAAATGATAACTACAGCAACTAAAACCTCCAGGATTAATTAGAAACGGCGTTAACTACGTCCTTATTTTAGCAAGATTATTCTAACTTCTTTGTTAGGTCTATATTCGAGAAAATCATGATTAACCATAATGATTAACTTGTCTTCTATACTAACATAGGTCTTGCCAGTCCCAAGAACAGAGTTGTCTCGTGTGTGAATACCAATAGCAGTGATTTGGTACCGGGGGTGCAAGTTATGGGACTCACCTTGAAAAAGTAGGAAAAAGTTCAGCCATTACTCGTCTGAGTTTAAAATCAGGCCATGTCTTGAAGGTTGCATTTTCTGGTATTATATCCCTACGAGTATTGGCTGGCACGAGACATGATACCCAGAGACTTCAATGAGTCTGGGGCTGGCGCGATGTAAAGGAAGGCAGGACATGATATCCCTAAATTCTCTTAATCGCGATACTGTTGCTTATATAAGGATCCGGTGCTACTAGTATATAGTCTGCAGATAGTCGGTGCTCCTCCTATTCCCAGATACATCACTAGACATCACAATCACTACTATACCATCTACCATCCGCTCGCCGCGTCCCCTACATTCAACAGATACTCACAAGATTTATTGAGTGATATCCAATGAGTAAATTAACGCAACGCAGCTCTGGCAGAACCTTGTTTCTTATACTAAATAAAACAGTTAGGAATAAACGGAATTGCATTAGAGCGGATATATGAGAGAATGGGCGAATGTACAACTATCGTGACGAAAAAGAGCGGGGCCGCGCGTATAGGTGGTGCCTGCACCTTCTGTAAGCTGTCTTTTGAGATCTTTATTTAGTATACTATGCTGACCGATAATGAAGTATGCGTACGAATGTCGCCAATTACAGGCAGGTTTGGTTCATTTCCTGATGTAACTTTAAGCGCTGCCCGAGGGCCCCGAGAACACCTCGGATAGTCGAAGCCTGTCCTAGGAATTGTGCGAGAGGGTCCCATTGTGTATGTAGACGGTGGTCTGCTTCCCGCAGGTAGGGGTTTCACTTCAGGCGTTTCCAGTGAAGATAACCCACGATTGGCCCTACAGTGCGTCTAATTTCAATGACATCATGTTCTTGGTTGAATCTTTAGATACGCCATGTGAGGATACTCTATCGCTCAGTGCATCCAGTGAACCTATACGTTTTGGGTCTGCGATATCAGGAGGCCCACAAGGCCCGTATGTTACTCAGATATCATCTCCCCTTCGGAGCTAGGAAGCTGCATCAATGCCATGATTAGTATCTTCCTCTTCCTGTGAGCTTTTCACATAGTTTCTAGATGTAAGTAATTATCCTGCAAAAATTTCGGCGGGGCGGGGCACTGCGATGTGGCGTCTAGTTTGACAGACACCAATTTTATTTGTCGACGGACCAGGCAGCTTCCCGAGTCCAGACGACGTAGTAATAGCTCCAGAACTATTGATATATGCAACCCTAACCTGAAGCGACTGCATTGTACCACTTATTCCTTTCAAAAGCGGATCCATTTTGGGATCAAGTCAGGTGAACAAGAATCATAATTGGGCCAATTGTATCTTGGGACCTGGAATTACCTTTTCGATAGGCGGCCAGAATATGAAACTTCAGCGTTTATTGTAGCAAGTTAAAGAACAAACCATCTGCGAGTCACAGTTGGTTAGTAGTGATTGAGCATCGACAAGTCGGGCCATAATGCCATCCTAGGTCGAATCCGGATTATGCACTATCGTTTCGGTCCCAGTACCGCTAGACGAACTACTGTCAAACCTGTAGCCGGCTTGCTTTCGGGCCGAACTAACTCAGTCACTCTTCACTACTGCCGTCATTTCCTCCACCTTTCCTTATTTTCACTGTCACTCTGATTTTTGTTCGTTAAACCTAATATTAAGTTTTAACATAATCATTAGAAGCTGCAATTTGGCTTTATATGCTCGAAAGATCGATCGATCATTCTCGAATTACCTTACCTGAACTCAAGGTATAGAAGCATATTACTCATTGATACCGCCTACTGACCTTAAGAAAGTGTAACAAAATGTTGTATATTAATTAAAAACTCAGTGGAAATCAGCAGTAAGCATCTTTGGAACGAGTGATAACTAGTGATTTACAAACACCAGAATGTCGTCCTCTCGGAAGCTTCAAATTTCCGAAATTAAGTAGATCGATCTGGATATTAGCCGCCTGTATACGCGGCAGTTAGAGTGGTACAGGAATGTTGTGACACCCTACTTGAACGGGAGCATTCCACTTGTCTCGTCCACAGCCTCTCGTTGAGTCGCTCGCATCACTGAGATGATGGAACGGCGAACGAGCCGGACCACTAAAGTTTTGATACGAGACAGGCATTCCACAACCAATGTGGATACACCCAGAGCTCCCGCGGGCTGTATTTTTTGTTCCAAATATCAGCCACAACTATATACTTGGGATAGGAATTAAGATCTCCAGGTCTATAGGGAAGCTTCTCCAGGGCAAAAATGTGGATGTTGTAATGGCGGATCACATCATGCTATTCATTTCCTTTATTTCACGCTAATTTACCACGAAGATGGGTCAATTTATCAAAATGGTGTCGTAATGAGTTGACTAAAGTTAACCATTTCATATCGTCTTCAAAACCAGTATACCTGCATTACTCCACTCAAATGCACAAAGTCTTCGGGATACAAAGTCACGGGAACGTATGGGTTGGAACGCAGTACCTCCCTCAATGAGTGACACGTTCCTAGCCACGTATGGCTGCCTGTCATGAGGCAGGTGAAATAACTGAGTAGTTGCGTTGTACATAATTAGTAAATGAGTGGCAAGTATTCATCAGGAACTTGTCATTTTGGACGCCCAAACCATTCCCCGAGTCTCTGTTTCCTACCGACTATCGAAGTTCTGCCGTTTGACCTAGGGGGCTTGGGTTGTCGGTTCGTACTGTCCAAATCTTTGGGTCCCTTCCAAATACAGGTATGGAACAGTCCTCAGATCCAAGCCACTCCTGCTGGTCCAGTTGTTTCACCGGACCCTCTGGGGACATTGGGTGCGATGGTTGGTTGGCAGAGTTCGCACTAATCGTCGTAAACTCGGCTGTTGTGGGGGTAGGATCAAGTAATGCGAATGGCATAGGTATTATACCCCACTAATATCGATCGATATCGCCAGGACACGGGAGATCGGACATACCTATTTCACACGACAGTAACTGACCAGTGGAGTAGTACGGCATAGGGATATAAGACTTGCATATGCAGGGTGTTGGCGGATGAAGAATATAGACCATTGTAGCTGCCCCTCACTCACCCTCACGGCTAACAACTTTCTCAGTTTCTTCCAGCCTGCCCCACTGATATTGCAATGGATTCCTACTTGCCGTCCGAGTATACTCCAGACCTATTCAACTCACTTCCACTATTCGAAGATGCCCGCCGCCTATTGACGAAAGAGAGAGTGCAAAATGAGGACTTGTCCAAGCTCCGGTTCGCCTCGTGCATTCTCTTCTCTTTTATCATTCTGACAATACACTGCGTCCAGAGAGCTCTTCCGAAAATACTCGGTACATTGCACTTTTGGCCTTATAATGCTGCACCGGCACTTCTCCCTCGATCAGGACGAAAAGCTCATCGAGTACCGCGGAGTATCGACCCCGTGGAAAGTTGGTGCCTCTTCACCCTCTATCTTTGGCGGCCGCATAGTTCCTCGCTGCTGGGCATTTTTCTCTGACGGCCAGCTACACCCGACTGAGTTTCGGTTTGCTGTGCCTGGCGAGAAGATTCAAGAACCGGAGTTCCCAGCCAAATTTGTCCGCGAGTTTTACGAGTTTGTGTCCAGTCGGGGACTTGCAGGACTGCTAGGGCTGGCAGTTTTTGGTACCGTTGTAACGGTTGATGGGATGAGGGAGGTGGAGAGGACAGTTGGAAGAGTCAGCATTACGTTTCCCATCGACGGGGAGGAGGCTAAGGGTACCGAGACGGCGTGGACGTTCGGCTGTAATGAGAGAATGGATGACTCCGAGTTAATGAATGCTCGGATTTGCTGGGTTTGTCGGGGTTGCAATTGATCAATTGGGAACTAATGTGATATATAGACGGATATATATGTCAGTTACTCTATATCGATCTTCTAAAAATGACTCGTTTATGTAATTTGGGTTGGGAAATGATTTTTCCGGTTTTATTATGTTCCTATATATGTATATGCAGCCGGATATTGATGTTTGCGCTGCTGGTTTACCCCGTTTCAAGAGGTGTTCATGTGCATGAGACATCTAATCTAAACCACCGCAGATTATACCAGACATCAGAAACCAACTATTCTGGGGGGTGTTTCTCTTCAAAACTGTATAAACGGGTATTGGCAGGGGGGGAGCTCCGCCATCTAGCCGGCTCGCCCGGAGGCGGAGGGGGTTTTTAGGTCCTGTCATACTCTAGTAAGAGTGCATACAGTATGAATAAACAACAACAACAACGGGTATTGGCTAGACTGGAGTCAGAAACAAAAGAGGGTTCGTTTGCGAGGTCTATCGACACTTGGTTTTTTACTGTGTTACGCAAATTTGAGCTCCATATTGTGCGGCATGCATGGTTGGGGCGCTGAATGTTTATTGAGGTGGTCGAAAACTTACTCTGGTGTGCATATGCATGTGTATTAGAGATCTAGATGGACACCGGATGAACCGTGGCTTTTCTCAACCAACCATCGATTTGATACAATAGAGTGCCCATGTCCCCATGACAAGGGAACAGCAAATGGTGTTCTGTACGGGGTATGGCTAAAAGGCCAATGCTTACGGCCAATCGGGTTCGAAGGCATTTTTAAGTAGTTACACCAAAAAATGTATTCACACCCCAAACGTTAATTTTTCCACGTGCTGGTGAAGTTCCTGCTTTTAGCACCGCTACATCTATCACGAATACTATAAAAGAAAATAATCACAGCTCATCCATTACTCAACACACCCATTATTCTACATGTCTCGTTTCGTTCGAGCTAATGAAGCTTATGCACCACAACGGGATCGCTGCTAGCATGTACGAAGCCTAGGACAAGAAACAGTTTAGTTGTTGACCAAATCCAAGCGTTAGAGGTAGTAATACCGCACATACAAAGAACGGCAGCCCCAGGGACCACCCTCCTAGGCGAATTCCGGTTGCAAGTGCTCCGGCCAAAACGGGATGGCTAATCATCGATCCAATTGTTTCAATTACTGAAATGGTAGAGTAAAGTTTTGCGATACCATTTTGCTGGGATAATGATGTGATCAATGACTGCATAGCAGCTCCAAAGCCGGAACCTAGAGAGAAAACAATCAAAGCTATTCATTATTCATTATTAGTGGCAAACGATCACGACAGCGAATTGGATGCAAACCAGGTATCAAAAACCTCGCGCTTTTGGACATTCCCACAAAGGTGCACCCTGCAGACAGAAGAACTAAGCTTGATCGAGCTACCTGAAGGTTTATGTTTCGAACTGGGATACCACGTCGTTTCGAGAAATAAGCCGTGACTCCTGGTAGTATGACGACAAAAAGGAGCATGCTTGTGAAGGATTTTAGGGACAATAGATAGCCAGCCTACCAGAAGTCAGTTTAGCTAGAGGAAATCATCAAGTCGCCTACCTGGGCAAGTGTCCAGTCGTATCTCAAAGAAACGTATTGCAAAAGAATTCCTACAACTGACCTGCCTAATGTCGCCACAAAGAAGGTGGCCAATGCAATGATCCTAACACGGCGTGAAGGACATAGTGGTGGGATGGAAGAATTATTGTGATTATGAATACCGTGGCCATTATTGAGTGTCCTTTGATTTGGAGGAGTAGCTGGGATGAGAAGACTGGATTCTTCCGATGTCAGAAATTCCTTAGGAGTTTCTAGACCTGTGTATGGCAGCAGTGGAACGACAAAGAATTGTGCCAATTGGATGGAGAGTCCTAGATAGAATGGTATCCAAATCCCGAAAGTAACTAGTATAGACCCTATCAGGGGAGCAAGCACTTGCACTACTTGTACAACACATTGAGTATGGTAAAACACTGTTGTTCTGAATACATGGGAAAGGTAAGTATTTTTCCCTATTGAGTTAGGGGGAAAGGAATACCTTGAGCCTTCAGGAGTAGCATCAGCAACGATTGACAGAACCATGGCTGTAAAAATACTCGGACCACCACCAATGAAGTAGAAAACAGCACAAGCAACTACATCGAAAGGCTTAAACGTGTTGTCGAAAAAGCCTTCAGGTACTTAGCACTATTCAGGGACGCGAGTGCACCTAAACTGAACCATATGCATACAGACAACAACGACCCATCCATAGTAGAGCAATCCCGAGAGGATATTACAATACAAGACAGACTTCCGGCCCCATCTATCGGCATAGATCCCCAGTGGTATTGCTACTAGAAGTTCTGATGGTAGGCACCGCAATTGTGTTAGCTCTAGCTTCCGCCGTAACAGGTACCAGTGTTTATTTTGGTAATTTGATTCGGCAAACATGGGTGACTCGAAGGAAACAAGTGGGTGAGCACACCAACCAGTGGACTCAGAAAGCCTGCAGTTCCAAGGATAAGAGAAAGCTCCGTTTGTATGGGGTCAAGTTTGCATAATTTTTCATCGATTTCTTCGAGAGATACGTAATGGTCGTGCGATTGATAGTAACGACGGCATATCGTGCGCTCAATGAGTCGATTAATCGCAGAACCAACGAGTACATCAGATCCAAACCCCTTCAAGAAGACGAGGGTACAGCAGAGCAAAGGAATAACAGTCGTAGAGTGGATCCTGCCGCGCAAGAAACGAAACGAGAATGAGCGCATATCCACACTTGCACTGCTGTTTTGCATTGCTGAAATCAGATTTCGAAGATATATATCGTATAACGTATATAAATGATATGCGGGGATCACTCTAGCTAGTTGGCATACTTGACGCCAAGACGAATGTCAATAGTGATTATGTACTTAGTAATTTCTGCCGCACGGAAGGATACTCTATTAGGCACAGTTGGCAAACGACTTGGCGACCGGCCGATAGCTAGCTTCAAATTGACTCTTGGTTTAAACCACAATGTCGATTTGACGGGTCGACGTCCAAGATATCCAAAGTTCCAGTCGCTCCTACGAATAATCCGGGATGACAATCCAATGGAAAGCGGGAATTCTGCATTCTTGCTCGTGATTACTTATATTGGAGCGAGTAGGAAAATTCCATCTTTGGGGAACTGTGAGGAAGTGGAGCATCAGTCAAAATGAGCCGGATTTTCATGTCTCGTTATCGGAACTGTATAGGTTGCTGTGACATATGGTTTCTTTGGTCGAGTGAGATTTGGTGGCGGCAGCCTATAGTTATGTATTGCCACTGACCAGGGAAATGGAGACGTTTACCTATTATCACTAGCAAGATATTGAAGGAAAATCAGTGGGTCATACCCATTGTAAATCGTACGAAAGCTTTCCAGCTCGCTCACATTTAAGGACTAGCTCACTTGCATCTCCTTATTACCCTCACCGACTTGATGCGATTTCGAACCTTGACCCCAAGATCATTCGGTGTTATCTCTAGGCTCCAAACGGGATATAGAATCCTTGAGGTCATGCTACATCATCTCAAATATTAACTTGTGTCTGACCAACACGGGCAGGTGGTCTCGAGATCGACTCGAAGTCGATATATCTCGAGATATGGGTATTTTGAGTTCTTTCGGTCACTCCTCTAGCATTATCGGGATCAAGTGGCTCAAAAACCAATCTAAGAACTCTATTACCGTGAAGGAAACATTCAAACCTGAAACATTAGGGTTATATTTCGACTGGCCACAAACGTGATGGACATTGAGCAATGAACGATCCGTCTTCAAGATTGAGATTGCACCACCATCATAACCGCCACTAGTTGAATTGAACCTATGACAATTGACAACTGTCACTGTTCTATTGGAATACCAATTGTGAAAAACACGCAGAACAGAGTGAAAATATGCGGAGATAGACGGACTAACGACTGAGCATTCCCGCTAGATATCGATTTCGACTACATGCGAATCCCCCTCAGTATCACTTTATCAGCAAGTGCTGTCAATTTGTCCTGCACTCGGGACTATGAGATATCTAACCGGTTTTGTCTCGCCGGTTGGGGTGACTGAGCAGGTTCTGCTTCTGCGCGTCGAAATTGGAGTACATATCGGTCTGCTGATGTGTGAATCATCCCATCCCACACCGAACTTACACGTCTTTCGGTTTCTGTACCCCGCTTCCATTCTGTGGGCAGGTAAGTAAAGCAAGAAGTCTCGGAATTACACTTCTAGACTATGGGGTCCTGATTCCCCTAGCACTGGAAAGCGACCAAAACTTTGCTTGCCTAGCTATTCTGATCAGGGGGACTTGTCCAGTCCCGCATGTCCTTTTGTCCCCACATAATTGCGATTGAAACCTAAACTCGCTCTTCCCACTTCCCACTTCCCAGTGATGTGCTGCTGACTCGCCACTACTTAGTAGATCACAATACAATTACCCCCAAAAAATCAACAAACATAATTATACTTGTTATAACCAACTCTATACTAGATCTAGAGCTTCACCTAAACAGCCTTTCCGGCGTAACGATTTGTATGGACTATTTGGCGCCCCAAATCACCTTTAACATGGTCGCCTTTTCACGCACTTAAATTGCAACCAAGCCAAATCACAGTTTTCTTAACACATAACATCCAAAATTCGATTTTATTGCATTCGTCTGGTATGTAATCAAAGTGTTGCTTGTGGCGTTTACCATTGTTCATGAGGAATCACTCAGAGTAATGAGAAAGCTTGGCTATGAGCACGTGACAATATCATGGCAGGACCATTCCTTCGCGTGCATCCAATAATTTTCTAACATCAGTAACTTGAGATTATGAAACACAAATTGGTCTCGCCTGGTAGCGGGATACCAATACCGGGAGCACCATCCGAGTGATTATAAATGACGCATTTATCGAGCGGGTGTTTAATGCGGCAGCTACGTGGATTCAGCTAGAGCTTGCTTACCCACTCCCTTACAATTTGACCTAAGAATCTCTGGTGGGATCTCGGGCTGACCCGTCGGGTTTAATGTAAGGGTAGTGGAGCGCAACCTCAACAGTCGACGAATGGCCATTTGGAGCTTTGCTCAAAATCCTTTAAATATGTCTTTCGGATATCAGAAGTATCAATCACTTACGCCCGGAACTGCGGAAATCATTTTGAGTTCCAAATCGTTGATTGATCCCGTCGAAAGATCTTCATTTGGACTGAACCGAGCTGTTACTGCTTCTGTCGAGTGATACGCACACAATTTCACTTTGCTGCATGTGCATTGGGGAAAGTCGGCGGGGTCATTTCACTGTATTACATGACGATGCTCTTAATGCATGTTTGTTATCTTGGGTTCACGCAAACACTTGGCTGGTAGGCTATGAAAGCAGCGCCTGTACAGCTGTTGATGAGTTTTGTGGTTGTTGAAATCTTCACTGAATCGACGGAGAAGTTGCATGTTATTATAAATATGTACACATCCTGGGGTGTTGGCATGTCTCACCCCACCGGCGACGGATACGCACAAGCATCGTTGGACCGGCAACACACAATGGAAAGGAGATACTACCACCATCCACGCATTGAGTACTGGCCCCTGCTAGTTGAAGGTACTGAGGAGATATCGAGAATGGCAAGCCAAACTCCTAGATAGGTTTTTAACCCCGCAGACTGACGTATTGAATAGAAAGTAACAACATATGTCTCCACTGGGAACACAATCAACTCAGCTGAACCCACACGGGTTCTGACAGACGCTCCTGATAATACCGCCCCTACCATTTTCATCGGTTATCCGCGACAAAGCTTGTCAGACACCATGAACCGGTGAGTCTTCGCATCGGAACTGCCGACATAGTCCGAGAACTGAGGAGAAGATTCATTAACTATGATCCAACTGAGCAGACGGTATTCGAACTCTGAGTACTACCTGGCGCTCCGAGGTCAACAGCAGCATGGGTCAGGGGATCATCATGGCAACATCGGAAATCAATGGTAAAACCCGTCGATATATTCCCCAAGCTTTGCATTCTTCAACGCCTGTGCAACTATACTGATACCATCACTACACGTACAGGTTGGATCAAAGTCAGAGCCAGAACCGACCACAGATTTTTGCGGAACATACTTATTATCCTGGTATCTTTCCAATGTCTTCTTTACCAGTTCTATGTTTCTTCGCGCGGGGCCATTTTCTTCTAGCCACAAGTAAAGTAGCTACAGTAATGCTTCCGAGCCCTACTTTGAGTATTGGTGATTACCTGAGCACCGACTTTGAAAGCCGTTCCGTTGCTTGTGTAAACAATCTTCATGTTTGTGTGGTACTGAGACTATCTGCTTTCATACAGACCGGCGGAGTTCTGCTCCAGAATACCAGTTTCCTAATCCTGTACCGGGGACCTACAATAACGCTTCTTCCGAGGGCTACTCGAAGTATTCGTCCGTCGATTCGACGAGTATTCCAACGAAGCAGGTGGGTATATCCGGGTTTCAGTCGTACGGGTTCTGACCGGTGACAGATATTGTCTCCCGAATTTCGTTCATTAAACCACCATCCACATTCAAACCGGTCGTTACGTGGAGTCAGGAACCCCGCATCAAACTTTTGGGCTCATAGAGGTATCATTGTCAAACTTTGGTTAATTATTTTGAAATGGAGGCAATAACTGACTTTAGGCGAATCCATGGCTTTCGCAGAACCACCCTCCCGTCGCGGCTCATACCCATACCCACTCCCCCCCGACCACAGAAACACCAACGCAAGAGGTGATCGCGATGTAGATCCGCATCCCCTTGCCCCAACCTCTCAGAGAAATACCGAGCGGCAGCAGGATCACTGTGCTCCCCGATACGAAGAACCTTCTGGTGACACTTTAATATCTACCAATGTCTGTCCAGATTTTCAGACAGCACCACTGGCGGACCCCGTTGCTCCGCGCCTTCCCGGCCCATCGAGCTCCCCCTTGAGGCGACCGGCGACTGTCAGTCCTGCAAGTGCCAACTCACGAAGGGACGAGTTCGAAACGTGTCAGCTTGATGAGCCAGGGTGTTATGTATTGGTTCCAACAAGCGGGCAAAATTCTGACGAAAGCACAAGAACGACTGAAGCGAGATACTACAGGGAAAAGAAGATAAATCCGTCGAAAAAAGTATTCCGCAAACCGATGGACGAGACCGAACGTCAGGCCATCAAGTTCAACCGAAAGGTTGGAGTTTGCCTGAGGTGCAAGCTCTTCAAGGAAAAGGTAAGCCGTGTGCAGAGAGAGATGAGGAGCAGAGTGGCAGAACAGGATTCTAATACAAGCTCGTGATCGCAGTGCCGAGGTGGAATACCCTGCGAACGGTGCAGCTCTTTGAAAGTTTGGAAGAGTATCTGCGTTCCTGCACAGTTCACGGAAAAGGCCGTGTTTAATCGAGGTACGAGCTGTCCATTCGAAGCTTCTTACTGAACTCTCAATCACTCCAGTGCTGACGTGTGTGGATCTTAGACGTTTATCGAGGTAGAGTAACCGCTCTTCTCGATAACATCCGCGGCTGGGACTCAGAGCAATCACATTTTATCCCTCCTAGCTCTACGTACATTATTACAGTCCATAATGGATATGCGCCGAGCCTAGATCTCAAGGTCCACAGCTTCATACCCTATGATGAAACCTTGTTGCACCATATCTTGTGGAGAGTTACCGGGAAGCCGGGCTTCAATCAGCTCCCGTCTACATTCTATGGTCTGAAGGAAGAACCAGCAGCTGAGATACTCGACGAATATATCGATGAGCATCTCCGGTACGTTATTCACGAAGGGATGCCGATGGAGGCCGATGGACCATGCAGCCAGATACATGTAGCAACTATTAAGTCTGCATACGATTACAGCTATAATAACAACAAGAATCTGGTAGCAAATAGCAGCCCTGAAACCCTCATTTCTCTTTTGGGCACCACAAGAGCTTACTTTTTCCGTAGAGCCCATTGGTTCGGAAAGCCTTACGTATCTGGATGGGACAAAATTTTTTCTTCAATAGTGCATGGAGGATGTGTGGTCACAATTTCCTCGGCATGAATCCGATCAATGATCCAACCTCAAAGCTGCATGGAGTAACGCCTTTACCAAGGCTGATTAACCAGCAGCTGGATTTCTACCTTGAGAGCCGGATTGCAATTCTCGAGAAGGAACTTCTTACTGAGCTCCAGACCCGCATACTCGACCGTAACTCATACGATTGGTTCGGGGTATTCTTGACAATCTATATCTACTTGAGTAGTATGGAACGCGACACTTGGAGTCTTTCCACTTGGGAGAATGATGCCGCGATGCTCTCTCAACGAGTGAATGAATTGGTACGTACCACCATCCAACGGCTTGTATATGCTTACTCAAGTCGGGGGTTTGTTTAATCAGGAGCTTCAGAATCCCCAGCGGGGCTCGCAAAGAGCCTGGATATGGCCCATCAAAACGCCACCCGCGGAGCTAATAGCGAAGAATGAACACCTTGCGGATGTGCTGGTTAATCACTTCCGCACCGTCTCCAAAGGGTATGTGCCGTTTACACTTGACTGGGATCAGAAACAGGTTGTCCAGATGGCGGGGTGCGAAAAGGAGGCCGTGGATTATATGAAGATGATGAGCCAGGAGGTTCCAAAATCCGGTATGTATTTTCTACTTTCGTGTAAGGAGAGGGCATCATGGATACTCACGGGGAATTAGAACAATATCTGTTGTCGCGGGTTGCAGCTAAGTACTCCAGAGAGGATTGCAACAGCTTCGGCGGTAAGTTTGTCTCAAAGCTGATGTTGAGCGAGGATTAAGTCTGCTGGATACCGATGGCGAAGGAGATGGGGTGGTGATGCGTGTGGGCTTTCTGTTTGAAGGATATCTTCAGTTTATTTCGTGTTTTCGCATCGCGGATTTTAACGGCCGATCAATAGCATCAAATTGAAAACAATGAAGGCTATCTTAGTCTGTTTCATTACTTCTATGTTAACATCTTTTGGGTTTTTGTATCTACCATCACTATGCCGGTTAGCGATACTCTAGTTGAGTAATTGGTCCGCTAACAGAATGACACTAGCCGGGTGACTGTTTTGAAACGACCTTCGGCTTCGTTTCTAAGTTCATACGCCACCGCCCACGGCCGCTAGCCAACATCCGCTTCAGAACTAGCAGCTGAACTACTTCGAGATCTTCATACAAGTCTCTGCAAGTCCACAACATCGCACCTAGGGTGCCATTGTCGATGACCCAATATTTACCCGAACGAGTATCCGTCCGCTCCAGGCCGAGCTCCGCTTAAGAACCTCTGGAGAAGGTCCTATGGTCTGAATCCTGGATTTGGGTCCCGTGTGGTAGAGTTTCAAAATCGAGTTTCTCTTTGAACTATTATGTCTGAATTGGTCTAGGAGCTATTATTCTTAACAACCTTTGGAGGGTTTGACCGCCACGTTTCGAATAATCTTCATTGTTCTGAAACCTTTCTTCACAGTAGAGTTTCAATTCAAGCATGAAACGAAAAATAAATGCTAAGTTTAAGCTCACGTGCAAAAAAACCAGGAACTGGGAGTGTCAAGGTGCGCGGTAGATAAAATATGACCTGCACTTGTCACAGCAAGAAGCCTTTCTTGCCGTTAGCCATCTCGTCGGTCACTTCTGTCACTGACCGGTCCTCCCATCCTACTACTGGGAGACACTTGCCGTGCAAACAGCAGCAACTGAAGAAGATACGGCAAAGAAGGATTGGCTTGACGTATTATCCTTGGATACTGCTTAGCTCGGATTGATATGTTTGCCTATTCTTATCTTTGACACCCACGCCGCATCTGCCTGTTGGCTGAAGCTACCTCTCTACCGTTTTCAAGGAATTTTGATATCTATCACTTTTACTTCGGCAGGTTAGCAACCACAACAGAACTTGGCCCATTACATCCAGTACCAGAACAACAAAGGATCAAACTTAATGTCATTTAAATAAATCTGGGGTATCACACGAACAATTCCTCTCATAATGGAGGTCATAGGGAGTAATGACGACAAACGCTCCACCAAGTGTCAAATGCTGTGCTTTTAACTCATGTCGAATTCTGAGTATGATATATGGAAGTCCTGAACAAACCGATTTTCGTGATGTGATATGTGAGTTGACCCAAAATGTGATTAGCGGTGGGTGAAAGACGAGGTATATCGAGCATCTATTCTCAAAATCTCGTAGGGCGAGATTTCCTAGGTAGAATTTTTCAAGACCAGTCTCGGGACATACCTCTAGCAGATTATAGGCCTTCTCTTTTGAATCGCAGCGATAGAGTATGATGAGTCAAAGCACTAAGGCACACAGCTCAGCTCTGCCGATTATATTCCCCCTCTCCCAGAGACTGATCCATTTTCTCCATCGATGAGGGGAAGGGGAATATCCTGTTTAGTATAGAGAGAATGACCGAGTAGACTCGGGGTCTCAAGAAACCCAAGTCTCAAAACTTCTGAGCGTCTCATGGCGTGATGCTTGCCATTTGTGACATCACATCATGCGCAATATTATCAACAGGTTATGCGCAATATTACCATCAAATTATGTACGTCAGCGTACGGTTGCACCTTCTGTCTGTGTGTATGGCATTATCTTTAGGGCATCTTGCATGTTTCATTTTACACTCGCTGCGTTTGGAATCATTTCAATCGCTCTCGAGTGGGGGTTTGAACTGTGCAGAGAGCAATGAAAGAATCTTCTAGGAGCACAAGAGAGTGCGATCAGTAGCAGTAGGATAGAGTAATAGCGGTGAGCCAAATGTGGAATGATATGCAATAAGAAATAAGTGTACAATGATCATTTCTGGTTCCCCTAAGTTTCCACGTTCCAGCGACCGAATACGTACCGTTGTATAAAGAGCAGTTTAGGAAATCCGTGTTCGGTGTATACTGACGAACTTCCCAACCGAGCTTGCGTTGAATTCGGTGCTGGTTTCGTGCTGCTCTTGCGGAGAAACAAGTCTGGGTACATATCCATGGGTATTTTAGATGCTCTTGTTCTGGCAGTGTTTTCAGACTCCGACTTTCTTCACAACGGTGTACAGGGGAGATAATTTCCGTGATCTTAGATCTCCGAGGATATGCCAGTCAGCGGTCGAGGCCAGCCAGTGGGCAACCTAGATCATGAAACGTGACGCAGAAAATGATAGCTTCGTAGGAACGCCCATCATGTACACCTTGAGTATCATGAGGTTCATTGGGGCATGGGACCATCGGCGAATCCAGCGTATCCGGGAGATATTCCTCAAAAAATATGATTATCCTGATACATATGCCTGGGGTTTTAACATGGCGCCACCCAAATATTGAAAACCAGTATTCGATGATGCGAGAAGTGCGGGGCACAAGATGCTCGCTCGTAATGCGACAGGGAGCGGAAAAAGAAAGCCCGCCGACTCAAGAAGCGTAAATCATCCAGTGATGGTGGGGAAAGAGGTGATATGGAGGTTCTCTAATAGCGATCGTTCCCGAATGGACCCGCACTTGCAGCATCAACGAATGGAGGAGGACGCGGTAAGCAACCACCAAAGGTGATCTGTGGACTTACTCCTCCAAGTAGCCAGGGTAAAGGTGTAACATCATGGCCTACGGCATCGAACACGAGTGACTATATCGATACAATGGTCATGGGTCAATCGATACCTTTAAAGAAATGCGCCAATTAAGTAAGTTTTGAACTCCCGAGAAAGTCCTGGTAATATGAATGCCTGCCGGTTTGCATCACAATGATCACTCGACGCATACATCACCAAGTTCGAGCCCGCTCATAAGATTAATATGCTGGTACAAAGTTTACTGCAAACTGGCCTTTGTGATGGTGTCATGAGAGGCCGCATCCTTACACAAATTGGATCAAATAATATAGAATTCCATTGTAGTTTTTGAACATAAAGACAACCATCAAACTGATTGAGCGTATCAGCTCTACTCACTTGCATTTTGGTTCCGCTTGTTGGCCATTATTCAATACATATGTGCAGTGATTCATGTAAGGTACTGAGTCTATCTTACTTATCGTAAACTATGACAGTTTAGCGTGGTCAAAAAAGTAGACTGAAAAGTCAAAAGTGTCTAGACATGGTCAAACCGCCTTCATTCTAAGCTTCAATTCCCGAGACTTCACCTCATTACAACCTGTCTACCAGCCGGGTGGCCCTGGATACTGATGGGAATGAATGGGAAGAGTATTGTGGAGATATTGCGTTGAACACTTGCAAGCAGGTATGTACATCACTCGATGCGCGTCATTCCCTGAGATGGATTGTTTCCGGATAGTCAATTTGCGCAGCCATATTGCGACAGTCAACCTTGACTATCACCCGCAAAACCAACGGGCCGTCATCGGTTCTCAACACCCATATCCAGACGCACTATACATGGCAGAAAGCTGTAACCACTATCTCTACTTCACCCTCAGTGGTGGGTTGATGGTCTGGTTATAGTATCTGCTGGCCGAACGATAAACAATTACATATTATGATGCTACAACTGATCCTGATGTGCAACAATATCAAGACACATTATCAGAACGCCTGTAGCGGGTTGACTCCGGGCGACGATGTTGCCAGCACAGCCCGGCTACCAAACCTCAATTGGGAGTGGTGCAGGCGGCAAAGACGCGCTTGCGTTCCTGAAAAGTAGACGGAGTGGGGCACGGGGCCATTCACGATCGATAATGATGGTAGAATGGCGCCGTCAATGCATCTCACGCGTCGCAACTCGTCGCTGTTACCTACCAAAAAAATCACTAGAGCGGGCAATGAGGATACAATGTCAGGTATTAGGGGGTGTTTGTCTTAACATAAGCATTTTACACCCCCTGCATAGATTTATCCACTCGCGGATAGGGCGTCTGCAGTCACGGATGAGGTCTTCCCATGTGCGGAGCTCTGCAGATTGGGTGGATGAGTTTTATTGCTCAGCCACATCTACGCAAACATGCACGCACTCATCGCAGGTGTGCGTATTGAGTTTCGGGTTGTCGAACAATGCAAATTTCCTAATTTCCTAAAGAAAGTCTTTAGTGACCAGAGTTTCCGCCATTTGATCTTTGGTCGTTTGTACGTTGGTGAAGTTTCAAATCCTTGCGTTTGAGACTGGTTGACAGGAATCTCGCAAGATTCTTGACATTGGGGCGTTTAGAGTCTACCAAAAGATTACTCAGGTGACAAACCCGGCAGGAGGTTGCTGCAGTACATTTGTGAACTTCGAGTCCTCTAGACCTTTGAGCGCCCGGTTACTTGGAGCTCATGGACTTAGGAGCCCCGCTGGAGCTACGTGTTGGAGATACATGTTAGGGCGGATGGGTAAGTAGGACAAGCCCTATCAGACCGAATGAGTATCTCTGGGATTTATATAAGTGCGAATACTGTATCATCCTCACTGCTTGCTACAGTAATGGGATAGTTCATGTGCATCTTGCTGGTTCAAGTGCTTTAGTCTTGCTACGAGTGATCCGTTGTGGGAACTACTACTGGTACGATACTATCCATCATCTGATACGTTCAGCTTCGAACATAGCAATCTCTAGCTTTCCTACTGTAATACTCAACAAATCTTCAGCAGAAGAGCTGTGCCAATGTGGGGGGGTCTAGAATCACTATTCTTTTCCCACATATACAAATTAAATTGTTTTCTCAATTGGTTATCACATTCGGACACGAATATTACTGAACTAGTGAATTTTTAAAGGAACTGCTTCAACTAACTTCAATTAGCTAGGTTTGAGATAATGTAAGCTCATGAGTTTGCGTTTCATCAGATTGGATTTCGGGCAGGTATAGCTCAAGAGATTTAGGTTCTCATAATTTTGAAGGGATACTACGGATTCCTCTCAAGGAGTAGATGACGGGACTGTAGGTCGGTTTCTTGGGTCTTTGTGGGCGAGTAGTTGGCCAGATAGCAGTGGTACACATTGAACATGTCGTCATTCCATTCTGTCTATTGTATCTGCAGGTTGGTAAGCATAGGGTTCCACGGTTGTGTCTGGATATCTTAGCTTTCCGATCCCAGCCGTAAACTACTTAGGTATTTCTCCGGACCGGGTATGTAGTAGTCCGCAGCCACCTCAACATCCGGTTCGATCATGCCCAGTGCATCACCATACGGGAGTAGGGAAGGGACTTTATTTGTGAAGAGCTCAAGAACTAGGACCCTACCGTACATTGAACAATCAACTTTTCCTTCATATCATACAGCTGGTGCTTCCTCCCCGTATCGATGCCACCCACTATTCCTTCCATCACTTCGTCGTCGTTTGTGCCTGTCCCACCGGGTTCGGTATATCCACCTTACGCGCACCCTCCGTCTGTAGCCCCTTTAGCATCTGTTCACGGTTATATTCCATCACCCGCCGCTTCTTGAAATATTCGACCTGCGCGAGCATCACGTATTAGCCTCCATCGCACCCTATGCTATTGGTCAACATACCCAACTCCCTACACACTCCTTCTCGAATGCCACTTCCTGCGAGCCACAGACGTCTTTCGCCTTCTTGGCCTCCTTGATTGAATCGACGATGTTGTTGGCGTCGAGACAGGTGAAGAAAGCATCGCGGGTTTCCCAGCAGGCGGCGCGTTGCGACCGATTAGGCGCAATCTTGAGGGTTGGCTCAGTTGCTGCGGGGGTAGAACTGCTAAATAGACCCATCTTGTGCTGTTGCTCTTGGATTGATGGAGTTGAGGTAAAGAGCAGTTGAGTTTTGCGTGGAAATCGATGACGTTGTGAACCTCCAGCATCACGTGACTTTATGAGTTCCTGAAACGTGAAACAAAATGTATCAACTTTCCCCTATATCTTTTGTTTTCTCGATATAGAGCCTCCATGCATCTGTCGTTTGTCTCGCGTCTTTCTAGTAGCATTTTATTTCATAGATATCTCCGATCCGCGCCAATGCGGATAGTTATTCATAGTAGAGTCATTAGTTAAGTATCTCCCCTAAGCTTCAGCGACATCACCAAACGTATCTACATCTCCACTACAAAAACACCCACCAACCATGGCAAAGCCACCACGCCGCCGCCGCTTCCGCCGCGGAAACCACGAACCTTTTCAGCCTTTACGAACGCTCCTTCACATCGCGCTGTTACAGAGTATCTACTACCTAACGGCGTCGCTCTTGATCCTTTTCACCGCGCTGGTCGCCGGCAAGCCTTTCAACCTCGATCTAATATTCTCATGGCGTGCTGTTCGGGGGGATACGACGGTTGGGTGGACACTGGGGATAGTGTGGCTTTTATGTGGAGCCGTGATGTGCGCCACCATCCTCCCTCATCGGCTGTACTAACGTCCGCAACTAGGATCATCGCACTCCTCCTGGTCGTCGCGCGCTCAAAGCTAGTGCTGGACTTTTCGCTGACAACAACGTTTCTACACCTCATCGTGGTGAGCCTTTACGAGCATGAGGTGCCGCGGAGCCTGCTGTGGTGGGCGCTGCAGTTTGTGATTACCGGCGTGATGGTGGCAGGAGGAACGTGGGCGTGTCAATGGCGTGAACTGCGGCCAATGAGCTTCGGGCTTGGAGATGGGGGGAATACAATTTCTGGGACCGGCGGGAGCTATGAGATGGCTGCGGTTGAGGAGGAGGGGGAAGGGGAGACGGAGACTGAAGGAGAGGGGAAGAGGGTTGGAAGAGCATAGCAGGATATGGGTATTTTCTAGGGTTATTATTTTATTACTAGGAGGCGTTTGCTGGGCTGCATTCGATCGTGGTTTGTTTTATCGGGAGTTGATAGACGGTTATTTTTTTGCTGTGTATTGAAGGGGATTTGGTTACTAGTGTACGATAATATATGGGAAGATGGGTTATTGCTGGCGGAGATGCGGAGGATCCAGACTGTAACCTTAGTACAAACACGAGACCAAGTCATCTACGAGATCACCGCCGGTACAAGGTCCGCCCAGATGCTGCATTTTTCGAGTGCGGGGCCGTGACGTCAATTCCACTAGTAACTATTACTCCCTCATATATTTAATTTCACAAGACCTTCTACTCATCAACTCTCTCCACACCACTGATCCAAATTAATTCATATAAGTCACCCAATTCCAAGTACATATGAAAAAGCCCAGACGATTGATTCCAACCCAACAAAACCCAGATAAGAAACATGATATATTAACGTCATCCCTTTCCGCCCCGGCTTTGTATTAATAGAACCCATCATCATCATAATCATCTTCCTCGTCATATTCCGATTCGACTGTACAATTGTAGTCATAGTACATCGTTTCCTCCTCCTCTTGAGGTGCCGCAGTATGCTCTCCTAGGTCCGACGGAGCATCAGATGGTTGGGGTTCATCCCACGCCAACGCCGCGGCATGCTCATCAGATGGTTGAGGTTCATCCCACACCGATGACGCCGCAGTATGCTCGCCCGAGACTGACGGAGCATCAGACAGTTGAGGTGAACCCCACAGCGGCAACTGTGAAGCGGAAGCCATATTACCCCACACGTCTCCCCAAGGTGCATCAGTGGTGTCAGTACCAACCCCCACCTCACCGCTGACATCATCATCATCGGAGTCACTCTCGTCAGTATCCTCCCACTCGTTGTCCGCCAGGCCCACTGCAAAACTATACAGTGGCACTTCATCCTCGGTGTCAAAGTCTTCATCATCATTCTCATAGTCATCCTCATAGTCGTCATCGTCGTAATCCACACCAATATCACTAAGCAAATCATCTAGGTCCTCGTTATCCTCGGAGTTATCATCATCTTCCAATTCCGAGAAGATAGAATCTGGATATTCATTATGCTCGTCTCCTGGCATGGCCGCTACGATATCCAAGTCATTCCGGTTAAAGATCCTTCTCAGCATACGGCTCGTGAGGCAGGCAACATGGTGTATCTCCTTTCCAGCTGGTTCTGCGACGGCGGTATGAAAAGATGCTGGAGACGATGGCTCCGACTGTTCCTTCCCCGGGGTTGGTGATGCCGTAGTGCTGCTGTCTGGTGGAGGAGACTCATAAATATCCCTATACTACGAGCCTTTAGCTTCGACAACATTAATATATGTGATTGAAGCTAACCTTCACCCAAAGAGAATTGCTGCTGGAGACGCGTTCGGTAATATCCCACATGTCCTCCCCCATATACCTATCGGCACCGCAGAGTCTCCAAACCCCAACGTTAGTCCTTGTTTCAAGATCCCAAACGCTCATTTCCCAGCCAACCTGAACACCCAACCATCTACCGTCCGCCGAGAGCGTGGTGAAGGATTCCTGTGATGCGTACCAGTCCTCGGGAAGGCTAATGGCGTAGATTGGAGACGAAGAGTGCAAAGGCGCAGCAAGATCCCAGATAAAGACCTCGGGATATTGATATTTAGCTGTACGATCGACGTTTGAGGTTCTGCCTCCGACGGTGGCAACTAGGAGTGACTCTGAGACTGAAAAAGAGCACCACGCACACAACCCAAGGCCTCTATCTAATTTTTGCGGTCGATCTTCCTGTGGGATATTGAGCACACGGAGTATAACTCCCGTCTCTGTCGACAGGAGGAGAAACTCCATAATGCTGCGATTGGTGTCGCCGGTGGGATTAATGGTAGTACGTTTTAAACGAGATGCGTACGCTACGAATGCACTGTTCATGCGAATTCCGTCATTATCGTAGAAGAAGTCACGGGGTTGGCCCTGGATGTCTTTGTCCTGCCCTTCCATTTTGCGTTGCCATAGTGGGGTAGTGCAAATTCCGGAGGCGAAGCAAGTGACAGTGGATACTTTCTGACCGTCGTTGTCGTCGCAAATAGCGAGGTAGTCGCCTGCAGAGCGGAACTCCCAGCTCGAATTGTTTGTCCAGGGACTCGGCCAGTTCGCCCCGTTGTTGTTGGTGGAAGGATCTCCACCCCAGACCGTGTTTCCAAGCTCCCAGGTTTTATCGACAACATTTGGCGTCGAATACCTGACCACCCGCTCAATTATGATAGTCCTGGTTTGCTCACCAAAAATTCCAACAGCTCTTTTCACCACCTTAGGAACCAGCTTAAGGTTCGCATCCGAATGTATGCAGCTCTTCACCCAATTCGAAAAGTCATCCATATCAACCACTTCCTCGATTTCAGTCCTTTTCGCCATCCACTCCCTTATATCCATCACTCCTCCAGTAACCAGCATACCACCCCTATCATCACCAGCTTTCCCTCCCACGATAAAGCCCTTCTCAAGGTTCCCCGGCATGTCGTTCCATATCATTGGATCATCCGAAAACGTAAAGAACGCACCCAGCGCATCGGCACCAACATATGGTGCTCCTGGTAGCTCGACTCTCATGCCCTCCGTTCCAGCGTGTATAAAATCAATAACCCTTCTCGCACCTGGGGGGACATGGCGGAGCATCTGCTCTGTCGATTGAGGGATCCTAGCGTATACATCGTGTGTTTCCGGACGTGACTGCGGCGGGGGAAATGGTCCACCGTCGGTAGTGAACAAAGGTTCAGCCACTTCTAACTTGCGTACGAGAAGTCCGTTCTCGTTTCTTGGCTTTGAGAGCCGCCATGTGCGCTTCACAAACTCTTTCCACGTTGGATCGAGAACAAGAGTGCTGGGGACGCAGGCACCAAGAAGAGCTGCGGCCGAGCGTCGCCAGATTTGTTGGTCGAGAGAGCGTCCAGGGTCGTTGAGGAGGATGTAGAAGGCAGTCGAAGTTACACGCAGATTGGCGAGGTCACTAGGGAAGCCTAGGCGAGCAACGGAACCAAGAATGCGGAGGATGAGCTCTGGGGGAAGGCGGAGGAAAGGTGGCAAGATGAGCTCGCAATCTTTCGGCAGCGTCTTAGTTGATGTTATGGTTGAAGATGACGGCGGCTCAGTTGTGACAGGGGTTGACGTTGCCATCTCAGTGGGATATAACGTAGCAAAAAGTTTGATTTAGAGCGTAACAGATGATTTGAGCTTTCGCAGCTATACACTAAGACGATATGAAATATGTAGTTGAAGTTGCTAGGATGTGTTGTGGTGGGGAAGGTAAGGTTGGAGAATTGATAGAACCACATTTGATTACCGGCTGTTTTGTAATGAGGGGCGCCTTGACTTTAATACATTCAAATTCTTTCATCCTGCATAAAAAAAACACCAGAAATCCCCACAAGGGCCAATAATTAGCGAATAATATTTCGTTGGATACATCTTCCGTGGCTTCATCATCCCTTCCGTACTCCTACACCCCACTGTCCCCGCCTCATGATCACCGCGATATACGCCACAAGCCTGTAGATCACCGTCGCAGCCACCAGTGCCACCAGATTCTTCCATGGAATATGTCCATCCATGCGATACAGCTTTAGTACATCTTGTCCAGTTTCGACTGGGCACTTCTTTCCCGGCAATCTTTGCGATTGCTTGCAGGTAAACTTCACGCCCTCTAGCGAATACGGCACTAGATTTTGCATAGCATACTTCACCGGGCTAATAAAATTCATTCCCTCCAGAAAGGTTGGCATGTTCGTGCTCATAATTCCACTCATCACAACGCCGATTGAAAGGACCGAACTAGTAACATTAACGGTGAATCCGGTATGTTGGAATAAAGTATTGAAGATGATTCCAAGCGATTCCCCGCAGTTCGTAATACAAAGGACATTGGCAGCAATAGTGAAAAACAGTTGCGGTGTACGAGGGAGGCCCGCGGCAAAGTCAGCGAAGAGAGCAAAGAGAATGCTGGAAATGACTTCAAAGGGCAATTCGTTGGTAGTGTATGCGAGAAAGAACGAGGTTGTACTGTAGGCTTGGTCATCATGTTCCTTGTAAAACACATCGCGCTCATAGGGACTATTGAAATGTTAGTCGTGTTATCCCAATAGAAGAGAATAAATAGATACATACTAGATAGCTATGTTTTGTAACATGCCAACAAAATAGAGCGAGCAAAACTGCTGCGCAAATCCCATCCGGTTTTGCACAGCATAATAGTCATTCCCTAGAGGCGCAAAGAAGAGGGTTGCAATGATACCCAATCCTAAAACTTGCATAACTCTTGCCACTACCAAAGGTGGTTGCCGCTTTATATTGAGCAGACTGCGTCTCAGAAGGATAGGGTATGAAACCCAGAACGGTGCCATATGCCGAGTCATTTGTCCAAGCTCTGCAGGAAGGGAAACAACCCGTTTCTTAGCCGCTTCCGCACTGTCTGCCAAAGCTTCAATATGAGAGAACCTCGAAATAAGGTTTTGAACCTTTACACGGCTCTCTCTCTCTCGGCTCTCATGCTGTAGATCCACTGTGACTACGTCCAGCGCGAAGTCTGCCGGGTTGGTATTCAATGGGCATTCGTGTCCAATGGAGGAGAAATACGGCAACATTCTTCTAGCGCTTCCAGAGTAAATCGTAAACCCGCCTCTTGCCAATAGAAGCACATTGCCGAACTTCTCAAACAGATCATTACGACTTTGATGAATAGTACAAATGACAGTACGGCCTTCATCCGCAAGTCCTCGTAGTACCGTAAGAATCGAGGCGGCAGTGAAAGCATCGAGGCCAGATGTTGGCTCATCGAGGAGGAGTATCCGTGGTTCTGTTAAGATCTGCACCGCAATCGTAACTCTCCGCTTTTGTCCACCTGAAATCCCCTTCACAAATTCACTCCCTATGATGACGTCTGCGCAATCCCTGAGGCCCATTTTAAGAAGAATCTCCTCCGCCTTGCGCTCCTTATCTCTCACAGACATCGAACTGGGTAGGCGTAAGGTAGCAGCATATCGAAGGGTCTCCCGCACTGTAAGTGAAGGAAGTAGTGCATCATCATCTTGAGTAACGTATGAACACAAAGACCGGACCACCATATCATTGGGAATAGCTCCGTTGAACAACATCTTTCCCGAAAAGCTGTAGCGGGTTCTTAAGGTGCTGTTCAAACGGCGAGCCATAAGATTCAGGAGAGAGCTCTATACATGCTACCGTCAGGAACAATTCTCAGCATTGGCAGTCACGAACACTCACTTTGCCACTGCCCGAAGGACCCAATATCACATTCAATTTTCCAGATTCGAACCTCGCTGAAACCCCTTTTAGAATTTCCAATTCGAGCGCACCTCGTCCGAAGAAGCCAGGCTTGTTGAGGGTAAGTTTGTAGTCTTCGAGGATAACATCAATTGTGTGCATTAACTCGTCCTCAGGCGCCGACAATTTCTCTTTTCCTGCGCTCCCATCTTTATCGTCGTTCACCTTTTTGGTGCTAACACTGATGTCGACTGTAAAGAATTGAAAGAGAAGACCTGCAGCAATATAGAGACCAACCAGCCACGCGACCTGAATTGCAATCGGTATTTTGACCCAGTGCCGAGGGAAACTTAGAGAGTCAAGGATAAAGTTGCCGTCGTACTCGAGACAGCCAGGATTATCTCTGCCACCTTCTAGAGGACAGTCGTAGAATTTGTCCGAAAATTCGTTCGCCATGAACGCACCAAGCGCATACCAGTTATACGAGATGTATTTCGTCCATCGGACATAGACAGGAAGCGTCGCAGCCTGTATGAAAAACCCGCTTGCTAATGACTGAACCTATTTTACTTGTCAGGACCAGAACAAGCAGTTAAAGGGAAGAGTATTAAGAACCGTATAACTAAGATTCCCTATGAGAGATGCCTCTCCAAAATTTCGGGAGAAGCCGACACATAATGTTGCGAAGCACATAGATAAATACTGTACCAATAGAACAAGAACAAAGAAGGTGAAAAATTGCACAGCATCCCTTTCAAATCCGCACATGAAGTAGTATATAACCTTGATGAAAGCGTTAGTAAACATTCGTAGAAATATATACAGATACCTACCGAGAATACAGCAGGCACTGGAATATCTTCAAGAAACATCTTCGCAATTCTGCGGCTTATCAGGAATGCAATTACTCCGACTACCCCTTCCCCATGCTCTCTGTCGAAAACACGGATATCAACCTCGCACAGTCGGTACATTTCAAACAATAGGACCAGATATCCCTGTAAACTAGCCGCCATATACAGAGCTGCTTGTCGGCTCCTAATTCCCGACAGTGAGCCACTCATATGGTAAAAGACCCAGCCCACTATAACGGCCATTACAATAGCTTCTATAAGACACCCAGACAAGCCCATAGGATCACGATATGTCGTTTTAAAGGTTCGCCGAGTAAGAACAGATATCTGCCGCCAAAGTGAGGGTTTAGCGGCACTACCATGAACATCTTCAGTTAAATCCGACTTTGCTGAAGCAGAAGTTGATGTTTTGGCAGCTTCTAAAGAGACAGAGGAAGCCGTTGGGACATGGCCTTCATGCTCTTGCCAAAATGCTATTAGTGCGTTTACTCTTTCAATCGAAGCCGCCTCTGCTTCAGGGCTACGATAATCGACAGCCGACAAATCAATCAGAAAATCGGCAGGATTGATATGTTGTGGAAACGAGTGTCCAAGGGAGTCGAAGTATGCTTCAACAGCTGACACCTTGCCGCTGAAAACTAAGTTTCCTCGTGCCACCAGAGTAATTCGATCGAAAAGCCCCCAGATCTCGGAACGGGGTTGGTGCAACGTTGTTATAATTGTTCTTCCCTTTTTGGCCAGGTTTTTCAGCGTCCGGACAAGCTGGAAGGCAGATGTAGCATCGAGGCCCGTCGTTGGCTCTGTTCTCCATCAGTCGTGATTCAACCAGAGCTATGACGCACATACCGTCGAGAAATAGAACCGATGGGTTTGATAAAAGCTGCACGCCAATGGACACACGTCGTTTCTCGCCACCTGAGCATCCTTTGTGAACGCTATCTCCAATAGGCGTATTCGCACATTCTTTGAGGCCAAGCTGCAGAATAACCTCCTCTATAACGCGCTCACGTTCCTCCACAGATGTCCCGGACGGGAGGCGCAGCTCGGCAGAATATTGGAGTGTCTCACGAACCGTCAAGGTGGGAAGCAAGACATCTTGTTGCATAACGTAGGCATGTCGAATGCTCGATAAGGTGTGCGAGCCGTTGAAAGTTGTGGTGCCGGATATGTCAAGATTCTGACCTCGCATGCGGTGGGCCATAACATTCAACATGGATGTCTGCAAACATGTCAGCAATCAAGGCCTTCAGGAGGTCCGAAACCAAGTCATATACTTTTCCGCTCCCACTGCTTCCTATTATTGCCATAAGCTGTCCAGCGGGTATATCTGTCGACACATTTTCCAAAATCTTGATTACTTGCTTTCCCTCTTCCTGATTTCGTCTCCAAGGCAATGATAGGTTCGATCTTTGGGTAAAGCTGATCGCTAGATTCCGCACTGAAACATTCACCTCTTCCACTCGCCGGAAAGATATATGAGGATTGGAGTCAATATCGTCGCCGTTGGGCAGCCCATCAAGGCTGGATTGCCTATGAAGACTAGCATCCTTTGTACCGATTCCTGCCCCTTTCAACTCAACAATATCGAGACTGCCGCTGCGTTCGTCTGGCGCGATTGATGGTGCATTCTTCTCGTCTTGCGATTTCGAAGCCATAGTTGAAGTTTCAGAACGACTGGGCGGTATCGTCTCAGGTTCACAAGTTCAGACAACGAGGGACGGCCGGTGTTTCGTGGTGGAATCGAGGCAGGATTGGCTCCAAAACGCTCAAGACCACCTCCCCACTTCGGGTTGGTAGCTCGTAAGCATTGCATCGCGCATCGGCGGACTATTCGAGTAGGCACGCCTGCCGCCATGGTGACAAATGTGACAAAGATATGAAAGTACTTGGGTGCTGAAGTACTAAGTATGTATTACAACCAAATAACTTTTGGTGTGAAGAGAAGCGGAATCGAACTGTACTGTTTAACTGACTTGAAGTCCATGCAGGGCCCCTCCCTCTGTTCGCATTTTGTTGGCTGGTGCTGCGTGGGTCAGCTTCGCAAGTTAAGGGGCAACAATCCTGGACCAGTACTCACTCTCCTCTCAACCATCTCAACAATCGTCAAAACCACCATCAGTATAAGCATCAACACCACTGTATTCAGAGATACATGCCAGAAATCGTGGAGGTGAGGACAGGACACCTATTATACGTCTTATATCCTGCTTATGCGAGACAAATCACGGATATTTCCGCGGAACTTACCGTCTGCGAGGGGGCTCTGATTCGTGAAAGAGCCGTGGAGCGGAAATCGATCTCAAACAAGCAGGTTCTAAAGACAGGGAGTCCCGGTTATCTCTAAAGCTTATGATGGAACAACGGGTAGATGACAGCTACTTATCAATTGCCTACACGCAAGTAGGTAAGTGCATCCAGAACGTGCTCCAGAACCATTACAGCTCTTCCTTAAACCCTAAATCCTAGTGGGTTACTCTACATCATTCAATTAATATTATGGTGGGAAACACAACCACGAAGAGAATAGGGTGCATTTGGATAGAGAAATGCATCTGCCAGAGAATGAAGACTGAAATTGACTGTGTGAGGCAATGGTGGGTTTATATACCTCGGGGAACAGCATTAGGAACGGCAGGTGCAGACATGAGTGGTGTTGAGAGGCAGCACTGTAATGGCATTCCCTCTTCAACCTGGCTAAGGGAATCCCGAATATTTATACGTTAACCTAGATGAGATACATAGAAAAGTATAGCAATGTATACTGCACCTCCCCGCTACCAGGGTCATCAAAAAGACATGCATCGAGTACTACTGACAAATGGCGGACAGTTTGACATTAACGAGGGCAGATAGTCCAAATTCGACGAACGTATGCACTGCCCGCACAGAATACTCTATCACTCACACAGGGACCTCAATTGTCCAGAATATGTCGAAGCTTCCCCAGGCGAAAACCGACTCACCATATTACACTACATCGATCCAGCAATAATAAAGGCCGTGGGCCTCAGCGAATCTAAGTGGGAATTCTCACTCTTTACCGCATAGCTACGGTAGACCTACACTCGGTCACGCTGTTAAGTGGCTAAATCGGTGAGAATTCTCGAACGTTGGAATTTTGGGGGTTCACGGTCTTGCATAATGAGCTGCCATGCCAGATCACCGGTAGGATACAAGGGCTTTGTGATAGGCGGCCAGTTGCACCACTCCCAGGTATCGAGAATCAGACCCAAACAAGCAGAGAAGTACATATAAAATAACCCTATCCACCGGAGATTGTCTAAATCCGAACCACAGAAATGCTACATATCTAGACAAAGCGGTCAGATAACAGAGTGTGGGCCTCGGGAAAATCTGTGTGAGAGAATCCCAATTGATCATTACGTTAACTAGCTAATTCGGCGAGAACCCTCAAGCGTGAATTTGGATTTGCCCGGGACCCCGTAGTCATTGGGGATCCGTTACTTCTCCATAAGACATACGAGCAATCCAGTTAGTTGTCTGCAGGATTCACAGACAAAATGTAGCCAACCAGATAGCTCAGATCCGCGCTCAGGTCTTACTGCTGTCTCTAGAAGCTTTCCCAACCAATCGTTTTCTGCGAAAATGGACAAGGAGATCCCATTAAAGTTTAAGACCCACACCGACCTTGGGATTATATAGGTGAAACATCAATAATGTCCAATAGAAAGCAACAGCGAACACGGCGCTCGGCGTTAACATCAAAAGCACAATCAGCGATACCATGGATTGAAAAGCCCTCCGTAGGTCCTTTTACAGACGATGAGATATATCTGAATGCGTATGACATGCCGTCACATGCGTCCATACCTCAGTATTATACCCAACAAATCACCTTTCTACTCGGTACTGGAGTTTGAAAAACAACAGCACATGCTTTTAAAGCTTTCCATAGTCCAAATACACGGAGCTATACGGCACCCCCGATCACTCGCCCGGCAGTACTTTCATACCAAGACTGGGGCCACAAGACCCCAAGCACTTGAACTTCCCATTCGGTAGAAACTTTCACCATTGTTTAGTCAGGGCGAATACCATGCTGCATGAACGAATCAGGACCCGGACTCTTGCTGGCCTGAATTGTACGCTGAGTAGAGTAGTATGCGCATAGTACAGCGGATGACGAACCCGGACATACCCACGCCCACGGTGCCCCCACATTGCAACATCGAGTGCTGGCTAGTGCACGAGTGAGAACTAAACCCTACAACCCGCTTATATGACGACATATATGCACATATGCCCCCACATATAGTTTGAAAAAAAAAGTAACTAGTCTCAATTTCTCCGTCAACCGGAGTTGGTGACCGCTTCAGACAAAGTGCGACATTTTCGAAAGCAGAAACGACACTGCGCCCTGGGAAAGTTTCAGCCACTGTTCGAACACCGATAGTTAATTTCCACCGTTGCTTTGTCTTACCATATAATAATTATGAAAGCACATGTTAGTTTCACGCTGCAACATCCTCTTTCGATCCGAGCTACAGAATTTTATACAACTCGGTCAAAGTAAATGTACAGTGTATGTATGTATGTATGTATGTATGTATGTAGATAACATCTCCTAAGGAGTAACGTTTACTGCTCCATCCGTGACCAGCACACAGAGGTTTAAACAAAATCGCCAATGTCTATCGTCGTCATCATCATCGTCATCATCATCATCATCATCATCAATATCCTATGCCCATCCTCCCAAAACTCCATGGTATCATCCAAACCTCAGAATCGCAAAATATACAGTGAATTCATGTCGTGTCCAGCACTCCCCTCCAGTATCATCTAGATATATTCCCAATCACACTTAACCCTCCCCTCATCCAGCGAGGCTAGTTGCTGAAACGCCGTCGGCGTAAGATCGACATCGTCTGGTGCCTATTCCCCCCTATCAGCCATCACCCTCATAACCACCACCGGGAGGAGAAAGAGACTTACGCAGCTTCCACATAGATCCTGGATCACGACATCGACGCTCTTCCCGTCATGCGTGACGCGGACTTTTTTCCCGCACTCGCCTTTTCCGCGGGATATGGCTACCGCTGCGATGAGGTCTGTTGGGCCGTGGACATTTCCGCAGGCACCTGGGGATGTTAGTGGAGAAGGAGGGGGAGGGGGAGGGGGAGGAACGGTGCATACCGAGGCCGGGGTCGTAGTAGGTTGCTTCGCCGGAGCCTGAGGATTTGGCGGGGATGGGGATGGCTGAGGTGAGGGAGAGGGTTATGAGGAGAAGAAGGGTGAGGGGGGATTGCATGGTGAGTTGAGGTTGTACGTGGTAGGTAAGTTGTCTTCGTAGGTGGTGTGGCTTCTAGGTCTATCTCTGGTGTATTTGCCTTCGTATGTGATGGGCTTGTAAGTCTATCTCTGGTGTATTTGTACCTGTACAATGACTGTCTCTGGAAAGGACCGTGGGGGGCGGTATCGAGATCTTTAAAGAGTGGATTGATCAATTGAATGTGCCTGCAGCTGGCTGAAGGACCGAGTGGAGGTTCTGGATGAATGAGTGTTCACGAATGAGTGGGTGAAAGATACAAAAATTTCGACCGGCGGCCAGCCGCTGTATGTCTTATACGTGCAGCTTTCATTCATAATCGCATCTAAACCCCCCCGTGACGCTTTTCCTTTTTTTCATCGCCGAGAGGAATCCATATCATACGGTATTATTGTTTTTGTTGTTGAGATGCACGAACCTTGAGCTTGCGAGTGAGTGAGTGAGCGCGCGTGGTAAGGTGGGCTTTCCATTGTAAACAATGAATGACAAAGAAGAACAAGAAGCGCTTGTGATGGCTTTTGTTGAGGAGGACGGAGTATCGCTAGCGGTGCAACCGATCCAGGAACCAACCGACCAGACATCATCGCATCCCACCATCTCAGGGGAAGCAGCGTGGAGGTCATCGTGAGAGATGGACTCTAGGACGTTACATCATGGCCGCAAGCGGGCTGCAGCTAGAAAACAAGGCGCGAGATCCAATAACCGTAGGGCTGTCGCTGGTGGACGAAACGCTAGCCGACTCCGACGTCTGGGCATATTCATGCAGCGACGTATACCCCAACGACCTGGGCATGGCATGCAGGAAGGAAAGAAATTTTTTCTCCTCGATCCGATGACGCCTGTGTTTCCGCCGGATCGATATACTGGAGGGAGTGGGTGGTGGGGGGAGAGAGGGGTGTTTGATCGCCATACATGCAGGTACCCGTTGGCTCGTTGGCCAGAACCTGGAAGCTGGATGTTCCCGCCAACGTGTCTGAGCGACGCGCGGACTTTGGCAGCTGCCCAGCCCAGACGAGGGGTATCCCGGCCCGATGTACATGGACTTACTTTTACTTGATGCACCGCTGTCAGAGCAACGTATGTCAAGTACTTATGTAGCCATCGTATGTACATGCCCAGGTGGATCTTGTACCGATACACAGCTTCCCGCTCAAATCCCTCAAACCAGCCCAATCACTTCCAGCTCGCGCTCGCCAGCTCATGCATGCCTCGTTTCAGCCCTGTACAGCCTGTCCTGCCTCTGTCGATAAAGGAATTTTTGTGGCATATCGCACGACTCGATTGGGGGCCGTCCCATCGCCCGAGCGGCTGATGATTGGCATGCGCAGCCAGACTGGGGGAAGCTGTTCGTTGTTCATAACCCATCACCCAGAGTGATTCATGATACGTGCGACTCCCCAGTTCCCTTCTCCTTTGAGCGAAACCTTCTCATGTTGCATGCTGCTGGTTGGTGTATGTACTCGTACCTCGGGGTCTGGGGTGAGCTGATTGTAGAGTTCTATATGGGTACCAGAGAACTGATGTCGAATCTTTCCAATTAGATCCGAGTACCTGGCATATTCGAGTGACGTTCTCTGTGCTGTCCCTCAAACCCCCGAGCCGTTCTGCGAGCCAGCCTCCCTTCTTCTTGGAGCATTGTAGGTACTTCTACTCGCTGCCAGCATTCAGTACCACAGTGAGACATGGAATAGTAATCATGAATGTTTCCCTCCCCGTTCGTTTGAAGTTTCGTCACTTGCATATTCGCCTGTACCGAGTACTTAGGGCCGAGAATCTGGGAGTTCCTGTGTATTCGAATGTCGAATCTTCCAATCAGACCATGGCATGTTCATTTGACATCATTCGAGTACTTGCCAACCCCCGAGCCGTCTCTTGTGTTGTACATGTACATCTACATTCCCCACCGATGCTCTGCATGCCATTTCTCAGCTCCGGATACAATCATGCACTTTTGGTACTCATACCTCCAGGTCTTATTTCCGAAACAACTGGTGAGTAGGGCGCATTGATGAAGTGCAATTCCGCAACCGCCGACTCCTATAGAGTTTCAGTTCCATCTCACTACCCCGCACCGTACCGCCCTGTCAAAAAAAAACACCCGGGCCGTAAGCAAACCAGATGGGTAGGGCAATCAGATCTCGAAGTAAGCGAGTCGGTAAGTTATTGGACCTGTCTTTGCGGGGAGGGAGGGAGGGAGGATGTGCACATCATCGCATCACAGGCACCAGGAACAACGCAATACCCATAACAAATCATCGATTCGATAACGACGGGGAAGAGTTCTAGAGCCCAGGCAAATCCCCAAATCCAACCAGGTAACCAATGCAGATCTACCAACAGCTGGGCAGCAAATTCCCACTTGGGTTTGCATTGCCCAGAGCGTATCTGCAAGCAACCATGAGCTGGAGTGATATGCAATATCCATCCACCTCATCGCATGAAGAGCCAGGCACCAGGAACAGTATGCACTAGTGATCCCCATGCCAAAGCGACATACCATGAATCTCCCCACAATAATTTTGCAATCAAACCACCCCTCGACATTCACTGGTGCATCGCCAACCATACCTTCCCATCATTACGAGTAATAGCATAATAACACCTCTTCATGGAAATACAACACTTCGCTCTTCATGACAGCCACAATTACCACAACGGTGGTTTCCGTGGGTACGTGGATATATGTAGCATAATCCCGAGACAACCAGCGCAAGTCAGCCAGAGATGAACCTGTATATGGTCACCACTACCCCCCACCCATGCCTGGGCAATCAGATCGCTTCGTAAGCGAGAGAAAGCCAGCGTCGGTAGTTATTGGACTGGTACTTTCCGTGCCTGTGTGTTCACCCCTCATCGCTCTGGCACTAGGAACTGGTAACCACAAATCATCGATTCGGGACATGCCATGCTCTAGAATCTCTTCCACCGCGGGGTTTGTGATTTGCTTTCTGGTATCTGCAAACAACTACACAAGCTGAAGGGGGGAGGGGGTTCGTTTTTACTTTTAGTGGTGCATCCCCTTGGCAAGTCTGTTAGCGAGTGATGGATGGCGTGATAATTCCATCTTATCGCCTGGATATTCACTCTTCACTCATCGTTCACGCCACAATTAACACCACACGCACCGAAAAGTTGGTAGATCATCTCTATTAACCCCCCTACAAAAAACATACCCGCACGCTCGCTGATGAAAATACAAAAGCAACCAAGTTTTTGTCCACACATATCCCTTTCCTTCCTCCTACCTACCAATAAGGTGGTCTCAACCCCGTCATCCCACTCGCCATATCCAATCCCGCCCCAACCCCATCCTCCTTCTTCCTCTGCCCCGTAATCTTCCACCTCATCAGCCCCAGCTACCGAACTAACCACCTCGCATCGCAGGACTCACCTCCAGCTGAATATACTTATGCACATGTACCAGCCAATCAACATAGCTTCTCTCCTCATTATTTCTATCTTCAATGAGTGCCTGCGCGAATTCATACTCCGCGCCATCGAGGCTTTGTCTTGCGAGCTGCAGCGAGATCTTCTTGCTGCCACGGAGCGTGCCAAGATATTGTATGATATTCCGCACCTGAGCATTGAGCGTGGTTTCAAGGACAGGGAGCTCATGCATCATTGGGTCGAGGGAGGAGGGCTTGTCGAATCCCTCACCAAAGAGGTCGACAAGCAAGTTGGGGGAGACGTGGGAGTGAATCCATAGGAGGAGGTACTGGCCGTTGTCGACAAGGTATACGCCGCCCTCTTCGACGAAAGCGAAGGAGGCACGGAAGGCGGGGGGGAGTTTGAGGTGGCCCGAGGGCTCTGCGAAGCCGTCGGCATCGGTCATGCTGTGGATTGGGAGGATGCGAGGGTAGAGGAAGAGCTGGAGTTCAGGGGCAGACATGGATTTGAGCATTCGCATGGTGTGGACTCGGAGGTCGCTACTGACGTTGCCACCACGGAAGGCGCGCGATTTGAGGAGAGCTAGGACGTACATGCTGAATTCTTTTAGGCTTTCGGGGAGGACGAGTTGGCCGGGCGGGTTGCCGCTTGTTGAGCAGTTTTTGCGGTAGGAGGCGAGGATCTCGATGCATTTCTCGGTGAGGGCGCCCCGGATCTCCTTTAGTGGCTTTTCGATCATTCGCGTGGCCGCTGTTGCCCAGTTAGCTCAATTCAATTGACGGGTTTTCACTCCGAGCTCACCTTCCCGTACCAAAACTCCAATTACTGCATCCTGATCTGCCCAGCGAACCGTGTCTCTTGGTTGATCCGTCACCGCAGAAACAATGTTCGAACACCTGACCCTCCTCTCACCACTCTTGGTCGTGTACAGTAATGCGCTCTGGAAGTGAGCGTCCACTTTCGGATCTAGTTTCCCGTCATGCGAGAACATGACCGCCACGGCCTTATCCTCATCGATTACTCCAAACTCTATATCCGATGAAGACGCACCCATCTGCAAGAAGTTGCCATGGTAGGCAGCCACCTGTAATCCATTTGAGCACCGCACTTTCATGAGCGCCTGGTATCCTGCTGCTCTGTGGAATGCATGAGAGAGCTCATCGATAATCTTCTTCGAGTCTCTTTCCTTGACAAAGTTGGGGTAGAGGAATATTTCTCCACCTGTAGTTGCAGAAATATGGCCAATAGTTGCAACATCGATGTAGGCAGAAGGCGTCATAAAGAAATCCACGCCTACACCTGACTCGACCATCTTTCCTGCGAGTGTTCGCCATGCCGTATTATCCGTCTTGAAGAGCATCTTCTCCTTCTCGGTATTGTAGATCTTGCTGTCCTCCCGCAACACAAGACGGTTAGGACCCCATGTTGGAATTGTTGCCAGCGAACAAATAATCTTTCCTCCCGTCTTCTCGAGTGCCGATCGACATGCGGTAAGTGCAGGAAGGAGCGCAGGCTCAGCATTTTTAACGTGAATGAAGAGACTTGGAAGATTGTCTAGTAGATGTTCGATGACAGATCTAAAGCAACAATGTCATAAGTACAATGCCGTAAGTGCAGTTAGCCAGGGGTCCTACCTCGATTCATAAGGATCAGCAAACAGCCCGGATTCGAATGGGACGAATGGCTCCTCGATATCCGGCATTACCACCATTTGTGCTTGATCCAACGCTGGCTGTGCTCACAAAAAATACGATTAGTCGCAAACTCCTCTCCCACGGATTTCCACAAGACTTACATTCAGATTATAGAAGTGAACTTCCTTGTCAAATGTGCATATACCAATCTTGCATCCCTCAGGCAATTTCCTCTTCGTGCCATCCTCCGATATCTCTCCTTCTGCGACATCCTCATACGCACTCTGGCCGTAAAGTGCTTCCCTAATACCGGCGACCACCGCTTCCATTGACCCGCGGTTGAGCGCACCCTCCGTTACATCAATCAAAAATAACCACCTCATCGCATACCCGCCCTTCCCATCACCAGGCGCCTCGGAACCTTCTTTCTTAACCCAATATTCCTTCGGTACAACAAATTCGACAGTTCCCCTAGTCAATTCCGGTCTTTGATCTCTATCCACCCTAACTCCACTCATATCGACAGCGGCGTAATACTCCGGAGGAACTTCGTTATTCGGAAACAGACACATATTGCACTGAAACTTTGTCCCGCCCTGCACGAACTGCATGAAAGGGTTGATGTAAGTCCTGCAGCGCCTACATCTTGGTGGTCCCATCTCGCCAAAGTCTAGCACAGGAATCTGTTCTTCCTCGGGCTTCAGTTTCGCTAGCGGCTGGATCAGGAGTGCCAACGGTAGATGCGTCAAAGTCAACAGCTCCCCAGTAGTCGGAACACAATTCAACGTCAACCGGCACAGCCTCGGGGAAGCATTCCCCTGATCCTGCGCGACGAAATCGGAGGACGCATTGGGAGGTAACTGGCGGGCCAGCGTCGGGAACACTGCCTGGCGGTATTGCTGAATCGCGAGATCACGTGCCATAGGGATGGAAGGAATTGACAACGGATCGATCTTTCCACCGGTGCTTCCAACGCTGGCCGAGCTGCTTCCGGGTCTCGCGTGATGGTCCACCTGTTGCGGCATGAACTGTGGCGCGGCCGGTACAGGGAACTGGGAGCTCCCCGGGCCCATTGCGGGAGGTTGTTGCTGACCGAGAAAGCCTTGCTGTAAGCTGTCTCCAATATTGGGCGAATACGGAGGGAATTGAGGACTCGGCATGTCAGGGGCCTGGTCGAGTTGATGATACGCCCGTCCCTTCTTTCGTGAAGCCTTCGAGATCGTTCCCACTTGCTGGTTCATCAGGTCGACCTGTGACATCTGCTGTGTAAGACCCCCGACATCTGCACCGCCAGCATACTGCTGCGGAGGTGGGCCATAGGGGCTCTGCTGTTGCGGCGGAGGGTACGGGGACGTCGACGGCGGGGGAGCGCCGTACGGGGAAGCCGGGGGAGCACCATACGGTGAAGGCGGAGGAATACCATACGGCGAGGGCTGTGGCGACAGACCGTATGCGGGTTGTTGCATTGGCTGGCCAAAGGGGGGAGCTCCAGCTTGCTGGTATCCGGCCGGGGGAGGAGCGGCCTGGGGGCGGAAAGTCGGGGGAGCGATAGGATTGATATGGTTCTTCGGGTCGTTGGGATCATCGCTCTGGCCAAGGGCATGGAACATGCCCATATCAGCCATGATGGTAGGAGTTCGCGCGTGGCCTTTTTGTTTTGTAAAGGAAGAAGAAGAAAGGGATCAAGTTAGCTTAGGTGTTCAGTAAATGTTGCTAGATAGGGCACTTTTCTAATTTGTCTCAGCGCAGAGCCGTGCGTTCCCGCTTGCTCTTACGCTGCACCCTCCAACCACTTCCCGGAGCGCACTTACGTGGTAACTTAACTGGCGGCCTGGCTGTTATGATTGGATCGGGTCAGGGCTTAACAGCAGCCCCGAGCGAGTACGAGTGTGAATATGAAAAAGATTAAATCAACCGTCCAGAGACTGGCGGGCAAGAAACAAGTGAGTATTCCAATAATTGCTCAGTGCAGATCCAGCCCACGACTTGTGAACAGATCGCCATTGGATTTTGCCGGATTAGGCAGCGATCTGCTTTGTCACTCTTCACCTCGCCATACTCGTGACTCCTGAGTAACTCATTCTCAACCCCAACTCCCAACAATCCCTCAGCAACTAGCTTTTACCCCCAGAAATCGATTGATAATGACAGCCACGGAACTAAGCACTTATCGACTCCACCATTCTATGTACGTCCATATCCAAAAATCCAACAGCTGAAAGGGCTGTCATGCACACCAACACCTTACCCCATTCCCCTATGGTCCCAAAGATCCCCAAATATGCAACAATAAAGAAGAAAAGACACCCACAAAAGTATACAACAAAAAGGGAGCCCAAAATGCCCAAGCACACCCCAATTAAACCGTTGTATTCTTCAACGTGCTCTCATCCGTCGACACTGGCGACAAGGGCTTCCCCTTCCGTCCCTGTCCGATCCCAAGTTCATAATCCGTTCTACGTTCCCTCTCCTTCCTCAATTCTTTAATCTTCAAGTCATCATTCATCTCCAATCGTCCCCATAACACCATAATAAACATGCAGAACACGATGGGCGCATAGCCCAAGAGGTAGATGTATGTCACCGGTGTGAAGGGTCTTAATGAACCGATATCATACTGCCACGCCACAGCAATGTTGTAAACAACGCGGATGAAAATGCCCGCCAAGCAGAGCGGGATCTTCAACGGTACACGACGTGACACCGGTTGGTAGTATTTGACCGAGATGAAGATGGAGGCAAGGATAGCCATCCATGCGATGAGACCAAATACGCTTGAAGCCTTGAAGCGGCCATCAGTGGCATTGCGGATTGCACTACTATGGTCTAGGGACCAGGTGCCTCGAGCGATGTCGGTCCAGGAACGAAGAACAGAGAGGAAGAATGTCTTTGCGCAACAATGTTAGTTTCGTCTGGGATAACAGCAGAGATATGGGAATGAACGTACAAGGAATCCAAAGAGGTAAAACACAAGAGGAAGGTAGAACTCCGTTTTAGTCCTCATATCCTCCTGCGGAAACCTCCAAGCGTCCTCGTCTAGTAGTATACGTTCACACAGACTTCCCCAATGCCGAGTCATCTCCCATATTGCAGCCAACATCGCCGGCATACAAACGTAGTAAAGCGCGTTCTGCAGAATCAAGGCAGTTCCCTGAAGATAATCGCGGTCGACATCGATACTAACAAGCCCCGAGATGCATCCACACGTTCCAGCAACAATATACCAATACCACGGCCAGCGTCTCGAGACGGGACGGAAGTTCTTCTCCAGGGGTAGGTAGCTCTTTCCGTGTTTGCCCAACGCCGTAATCCCAAGCACAACCATGATCGCAAATAGTGTACCGAAGCCAATACCTATGCCGCCCCTCGTAGCAATTTGTTTGACGGGGGTTGCGCAGCTCGTGCCATTGATGGCAGTTCCATTAGGGAGGAAGAAAACGTTGAAAACGCCATAGACGAGGTAGCAGCGCGACGAGGAGTTCGAGAGCGTTCCGTTTTCATAGATTGCTAAAAAGAAGTAAAGCGACAGAAGTTAGAGACGGGGTCGGTGTGTGCATTAACTCCATGCAAGATGACGAATGGGATGCGGGGGCAACAGATAGCAGATGTGTGACTGACTGTAGTTGTACTCGTTCAAAAACGTCTCATTGAAATAGTGACCGTCGAACTGTACGTGTGTGTCATTATAGGGAGATGCCATCGCGCTCGAGCTCGCAACAACTTCCTGAGGGCCTCTGACGGGGCGTATATAGGATGCTGTCGGTGGGGGCGGGAAGAAACATGCTCCCTTCGGATGGATGGTGGGCCGCAGCTTAGAGTCGCGATGATTACATACATTCAAACAAGATTTTTTTCTCGGCTGCCTCGGAAGCCGTATGCGCGGTCGCGGAAGGCGGGAGACGATACGTCCGACGTGACAACATGCTCAGAATCACAGCATGGTCGGTCAGATTCTTCGCCGGAGCCATCGTCACCATCATGTTCGGCATTTCTACGGTGTTTTCTCTGTGCGAAAAGCCAGAGGAACGCTGGTAATTGCAATTCTGGAGACATCGGTGATTCCCGATGTGTCGGACTCCGTTCCCTGCTGCCGATCACCGCCGTCACGTCACCAGATATCACTATAACTTCAATAAGATCCTCCACCAGAGCGTTTCAATATGACGGAGGGCTATGGTCGAGTACTGTTATATACACGTCAATAAGTAACTGTTCCGAGCACAGCAGATAAAAGAGAGCAAAAGAACAAGTATAGGTTTTGAACCTTGGTGTTTGCAGCACCATGCACCACCTGCTAAGCTAGGCATCAGTTCTTTATTGGGGATTTAGACCCCGAGTGGGTATAAGAAGGCTTTCGGTCATAAGCTTGCTTGGTACCCTTGAAGGATTCAAAGGGAGGTCTACAACCCGGCCCCATGATTTATACTAACACCTGTTGGCATTTGAGAGTAGAATAACTAGTCTTACTTCCTTCTACCCTTATGCCTAGGTGCTTCAGCCTAGATGCGAGTATAAGAGAATTGGTGTTACCTTCCATTAACACAAAATCCGCATATGTTCGCAAGTACTTCTATATTGAAGAATAGCTAGCCTTCTTTGAGCCAAGAAGACAACTTCAATAGCGGTAGGCTCCATTTTGGTAGCCATCAGTGGTTCATAGCTTGCCAGATCCAAGTAGTCGATGGATGGATATACTCACAATGCACTGCTCTCGCATACCAGACGTTCTTTTCGCTTCGCGGCGAACGAACTTGCGAGTGAGGTGAAAAAGTCTAGGCACGAGAGCAACAATGCACCGCAAAACGAAAGAAAATCAAGAGTTCTTACAACAGCTGGGTTGAATTAGGACGCAAGCCGGATCAAAAGCTACCTCAACCTACAAACTCCAATCCACCCCCCGTCAACCCATCCAAATTACTGCCAAAGCCGTTGGTCTTTTCATAATTTTCCATCATATCATCATATCATCATATCATCCAAGAAGTAAAAAAAAAAAGTAAGTGTCGGGTTTTTTTTAAAAAAGAAACAACTCCAAACAAAACAAACAAAACAGCAAAGATACTTGGACAAAATTGTATCACTCGCTACGTCGATACAACACAACGTAGATAAACATGCTGCTCTCACTAGAACAGCGGGTATTGACATCATCTTCCCATATAGGATGCCTCCAGTAGGTCGCTTCCAGTAGTAAATTGTTCTAGCGTGAGTCAGGCGTATGGCCCCGCCTTCGGGCCTCTGGGGCACGGAGAACCTCCACTTAGCACTCTGATATGTGGAGGCAAAAACCGCGGTGCTTCCGGACTATCCATCGGAATGTTCGCCCAAAATGCCGGTTTCTGTGCCCTCTGGGTTGGTTGTGGTGCTCTCGGGATTGGGTGCCCTGCCCTCAAGGCTGCTTGAATGATTCTATTTCTCTGTAACTCGTGGTTGGTGTAGCTCCCTGCAATGATTCTTCCGAGAATTCCGAGGTCGTTGGTTGCTGGTGGATGCCATTCCGTTTGGATTCCTTCCTTATGACGAGCACTCTTAGTTCTATCATATTCCTGAATACCTTCCATCAACGCGTAGTAAAAATGCTTTAAAGTCTCCTTAACATGTTTGATTCCAAAGGCACCCGCAGCGATATTAGTAGTGTTATCGAACGGACTGCGGACTTCAAAGATGAAGGGCTGCAGTTTACTTAGTAATGCCCACATGGATGGTCCAATAAAGGGAATGTGGTATGGCACTTACGGGCAGATATGGGGACTTCGGGATTATGCCAGGAGGATTTACCATGATGGCCTGGGTCCCATAGTCGAATTCCATGCCCCAGAACATCAACATTCCCAGGTAGATCTTACCGTAATTGACTGTTTGTCCATGGCTCTTCCACAAGACAAAGAGTTCCGGCAATTTCACCTCCAAAAATACAATTACCATGCACATCAAGATGTATGATCCAACTCCTCCCTATGTTACGAGCAATTGTTAGTCAGCCGTAGCACCAACCTACTGACGAGTTGGTTTTACCTGGTATGGCATGGTGGCCGATCCGAGTCCGAGTTTGCGCATATTCAGAGAATGCTTGATGAGCAAGATCAATGGTATCAACTCTTGGTGGCCATACTTCATGTTCCACTGTTGCACGTCGTTCAATGCGTGCTTCGAATATGGTTCCTCGAATGATATATCCACCTCCAAACCGGTCTCCAAATCTTCCATCTCTAATATGGGAATGTGCGCTTCATCCCTTACCGTGGACTTCACAAAGATACAATTGCTCAAGAAATGCTGCTGGAGATCATAAAGAACTCTTATCTTGAGCTCCCTAGCCATGTAAGGGTTTGGGTTGTAGAGACTTGGTGCGTTTATCATAATGTCGATATCGCTTGTGGGTAAACCCAATCCAGTGGCATCTGACCCAAAAGTGCTGACCTCAACGCCTGGTTCTGAGAAGTACTTCCGTATTGACCGAATGATCTTTTGGGTAAACTGTTCCCTGCCAAATATTTCCAGGTCATCCCGAGCCATGTATTCCACAAAGTCCAACATTTCCGCAGTCAACCTGCGGTCACCACCACACCACCATGGTCAAAATATACTCGTAGGAAGCTAGTAAGAGGAAACAAACCTATTTGTTCCGTCACTAAAGCTGTTATAATCTTTCTTTTCTGGTATCAACCACGGCGAACATGCGGGGTTTGTGGCCGTGGGCATAAAATCATCCAAGAGAGGGAGAACAACCCCGATATAGTCACTGTTCATGCGTCCTTTTCCTGGAGTCTTCCGCATTCCATTCTCAAACACCGCAATAAAGGGAACTTGGGCGCCTTGCTGATCTGTTGAAGTTTTAGATCGTTTGAGCACTTCAGCTTCCTCCACAAGATTCCCAAGTAGCACTCCCATCTCTTCGGATTTCCGCTTTCTCTGGTGCGGGGATATCCATGGGGAGCGCTGTTCGATATCGATTGTGGGACCCGACTCACTCTGATCTGAGATTTGCCGACCTAGTTCCGGTGTGGATATGCGTAAAGATTCCATCGGTGTGTGCAGGAAGTTCCCCATTGCAAATGACCCATTCTCTAAGAGACACCACAAGTTAGTAAGTGCCGAATATCAACCGCAGCAGCAGCCGTGTTAACGCTGATACCAGCACTTACGCGTTGAGGGAGGATTTGGAGAATGCGGAACGTCCCCGTCGACACCGGTCCAGCTCAGTTCTAGTTTTCTTATAGCGGCAGGTCCAACTGAAAAACTAGGGTCCATTGTGCGAGGCTGGGGGTACAGTCGCTCAGAAGCCGTCGGAAAATATTGCCTCCGGAAGGGAGCAGGAACGTATTCTCCCCTCGGAGCTACGGCGGGGATGTAATCTCTTCCGGTGCGTGCATTGCGGTCTCGAGAAGGAAAGTATAGCTTGTTGTTAGAGTCGATCGCCGGTAGTTTTGAAATGGCTTTGGTGGATGGCTCTGCCGCATCCGGCAGCTTCTCACCTGTTGCTGGTGGACCTTTTGTCGGCGGACCTTTCTGAGGAGCCTCAGCAACCAAGGGTCCTTTTGATGATGGCTCATTTACCGGCATATCTTTTGAAGGAGTTTCTTTGGTTAGAGATGCGTCTGAAGACTTTCCACCTTTGCGCAGATTGTCTGCTGAGCTACCCTTCTTTTTAGGTTTTGCCATGTTCACGTTCAGAAGTTACACTAGAGCCAGGTAATGTTAGCGGTAGAAGTATTCAGGAACTGAGAGTGTAGGCGGTGAAAAAAATTAATGAACGCAGCGGCGGTTGGTAGCGGCTGCGAACGAGATATGAAATGGGATTAGGAGAAGGAGGGGGAGGAAAAGAGTGGTTAAGATAAGGGTGCGGTGCTGATTCTAATGACCAACTGCTGCTGTTGGCGTTTGTTCAATTTGGTTTGGATTTCGAGTGCTTCAGCTTGTTTGGAAAGGCGAGTGCTTCAGCTTGTTTGGAAAGCGAGTGCATCATAGTGAATCAAGCGATAACAGGCCGCCTTCTCTAAATCAAAAGCAAGAAATCTGTAAAAAAATACTTTCATCCATCAATTCATCATATAATACAGTTTTACCCAACTAGACACGAGGTGTACATAGATTTTAGTGGGGCTTAATTCCGGGACTGTTACAGTGGGGTGGTGACATCCTACTATAGAGTGGAGTCGATTCTAACTCGAATTGCTAATACATAGACAGCTTCTTAACGCTCTGCTCCCCCGCCAAAGCCAAACTCTGAAGCGTGGCATGTCGAACTTAGATCCAAACGCGATATTAAGAGGAGCACAGCTCACTCTTGTCGGCGGTAAGTTTCTTACCCATATGGGATCACTTCACGACAACTAACTGAAATCGCATTGACTAAGCATATCGAGCGCTCCAAAACCCTCAGCGTTTCAACAGCGAAGTCTATAAACAAGCATTATTTGCAATTGCTGCCGGTTTCGCCATCCATCTCGTCATCGCTATACCTACACTGCTTGTCCGCGTATTGTTGTGGTTTTTGGGATTCGTCGTCGACCTACACTCTTCGCAATGGGATGTCAAAACCCTCTCAGGCTTGTCGTTTATCGAGAAAAGCGTGCTACAGCTCCCTTTCTTTTTAATGAGTGCGATGCGGTTTGCCAGCCCGGCGATGGATGAAATGTCAGTGATGCAATTCCCGAGAGCGCGGAGCCTGTGGGGTAACAAGGCTGCAGGTTCATGACAAGTCTTGATTGGGTTGACCAGACCTATCGTGTCAAACATAAACCCGACGATCCCTCAACCCTCAGGGCCATGTACTACCCGAATCTATGCATGTATCAACCAAATGAATCAGCTCCAGGATCGCCCCGAAGAGAAAAGAAGTCTTCCTACCATGCCGTGATTGCGTTTGGGAAGCAGTATGCTAGACGCGCAGCCATCTCTATGATAATATACTTTCTCACCTTTGTACCATATATTGGACGGTGAAACCCCAGAATTTCTGCTTATAGTTCATGGTGCTAATTTACCCTACAGATGGGTTCTCCCTGCTGCATCCTTCTATTCATTCAATAAAGCAGTCGGTCCAATCCCGGCAGCGGTTGTTTTCGGGCTCGGGTTCATTCTGCCCAAGAGATGGATGGTCATCTTCCTCCAAGGATTCTTTGCCAGCCGAAGCCTGATGCGAGAGCTCTTGGAGCCCTACTTTTCTCGGATTCCCTTCTCAAAGGACCAGAAAGCGCGGTGGTTTCGCGACAGACAAGGGCTTCTCTTTGGTGGGTACTTCGTTACCTATACTGGATAGATGCACTTAGCTGATGTGCTCAGGTTTTGGTGTTGGCTTCTACCTTATCCTCAAGGTCCCGTGGTTTGGTGTTTTGATTTATGGGATTGCTGAAGCTTCTACCGCTTATTTGATAACGAAGATCACCGATCCACCACCACCGCCGTCCGAGAGCGCAGGATTTGTGGAGACACAGGTGGTATGGAAGAACAAACACAAATTCCTGAAGCTGGATTTGGCACATCTGGATAGGTTGAATTACTTAGTCGGTGAAGAAGACATGAAACGGAAGGCCAGGCTATAGTTGGGATCGAATCTGGGATTTTGAACATGAATTATTAGCTATGGAAATAAGTTTCTTTCGAAATACTGTACATAAAATAATCCATTGAGATTGAACCGAGAGACAACTGTGCATTGTTTATTGTTTGGGCTCTATGTAATATGACTCCAACGAGATGTCCTCAAAGCCAAATTGAACCTCCAAAGTTGACAACACCTAACGTCTTCACCTACCACCACCCACCAACCTTGGAACTTGGGACGGTTCCAATTCCATACCGAAACCCCCCGAAAATGATGCCCAGATCCCTTCTCCTTCTTATAACATCATTTGCACTAGCAACCGCCTCTATTCCTCGTGGCGTGTCTCCGGAAGGTTTCCTCCCCTGGCTCACCCGTTCTTCCCCCCAAGGCTAACCAGCGCAGATGCAAAGCTCTACACTTCCTCCGCTTCACAATCCTTTACCTGCCTCACCCACCCCTCCATCCAAATTCCATTCTCGCGCGTAAATGACGACTTCTGCGACTGTCCTGATGGCTCCGACGAGCCTGGCACCTCCGCCTGTGCAGGCCTCCCCCACAAGAACGTTTCGATCCTTGGCTTCTACTGTCGCAATACCGGGCACACCCCCGCCTTCTTACCACTGAGTCGCGTTAACGATGGCATCTGTGACTACGACATATGCTGCGACGGTTCCGACGAGTACTTGGGCGTTGGTGGCGTGAAGTGTCCAAACAAGTGCAAAGAGATTGGAACAGCAGCGCGGAAGATGGCGGCAGAACGCTTCGCGAGAAAAAGTAAAGGTTCCAAGGCAAGGGATGAGCTCATCAAGAAAGCAGTTGTGCTACGAATAGAAATCGAAGACAACGTTGCCGCCACTAGGCTGAAGATCCAAGCCACCGAGATCAACGTCGAGAAGCTGCAGCAGAAGTTGAAGGAAATCGAGGAGCAGGAGAGGAACAGAGTTGTCCACAACCCAAAACCAGAGAGCAAAGTGAACGTAGTTGTGCAGCTTGCAAAGTCGAAGGTGGAGGAGCTAAAGTCGCATCTTGTGAAGTTACAGAATCAAAGAGATACCGCTGAGCAACGTCTAGAAAACACAGAAGCAATTCTAAGCGTGTTGAAGGAAGATTATAACCCCAATTTCAATGACGAGGGCGTGAAACGTGCTGTCAGAGCATGGGAAGAGTATCAGGCGGATACAGCGAGTGAGAGGAATAAAGCCGAGGATCGAGATCTTCAGGCCATCATCGATGCGGACGATATCGACTGGGATGATCTCGCAAAAGAAGAAGAAGTTCCTGAATGTAATGTCCCAGTTCTGGCATGCTCCCTCTTCCGTCCCCGTCAACGCTAACTTTGGCAGTCTATCAATTTACACGATACCTCCCTACCTTCGCACGTACTTGGCTCGATGCAAAGCTCCGAGAAGTCCGCGAATTCTTCATCTCGAACGGCATACTTGCACCGAAAACCGTGAGCAACGAGTCTGCCGCCGTCACAACAGCACGTGCCACCCTTAGCACCGCCGAATCTGAGCTCTCAAGCAACAAGAAACACCTTGAATCTCTCGAAAAGGATCTATTGTTACAACTGGGTCCCTCGGATGTTTTCCGCCCTCTCAAGGGCACCTGCATATCCCGCGAATTCGGCGAGTACAAATACGAGGTTTGTTTCATGGAGAAAGCATACCAGATCTCTCGCAAAGACAACTCCAAGACATCCTTGGGAAGCTTCGAAAGCATCGAGGTGGCGGATGACAGCTCCAAGAATGAGGCGAACGGAGTTTTCGCGACTAGCTGGGAGGAGAGCCATGAAGAACCATTGAGCGGGATGAGTCTGAAGTATGAGAATGGGCAGCAGTGCTGGAATGGTCCTAAGAGGAGTGTTCAGGTGCAGCTATATTGCTGCGCCGAAAGTGAGATCCGTAGTGTGGTAGAGGCTGAGAAGTGTGTTTATCGCGTTGAGGTGGGGACGCCGGCGGTTTGCGAGAATGACAAAGAGAAGGTGAAGGGGACGACGAAGGATGAGTTATAGAAGCGCGGGAGGAGGTTGTACTGTAGGCATTACTTGGTTATGAAGGAACTGTACGAATACAGGCACATGGCACGATACTTTTTTGTTTATACATTGAATTAGTTGTGATATCCAGTAAGACGTTGACATCGTTGTTTATTCGTTATCTTTCTGTCCGATCATAAACTCTGGCTTGATTGCATTATGAAGTGGAAGATCAATGGTCGCTCATAGATCGTGCACGAAGGAACCATGATCTGTACACTGCCGTCAACCATTAAGAAAAAAGGAATTCTGCGGAATGTACTAGCAGAAGCTACTGCTTTCTACCAGTAGAAGCACGATGATAGTGGCAGTATGTGCTACGCTCCGAGACTGGCAGTGTCCCGAGTGTTGTGGAAGCTACTACAAGTTGCGGCGTCGCCACGGCGGTGCGCATCCCTACCATTACTCAGGTACGTCATTAGAAGTTGCTGGAAATTTGCTGAAACACGGCTCCGCACACAGCATGAAGCTCTGTATGAGCGCTGATACCTTCGCAGAAGCGAATTACGGCGAAATTAGAAATCTTTCTCAAAATGCACGATAGAAGGGATCTAGCCGGCGATCTGTGTATTTTTTGTATCGCGTTGGTACGGTTCTGGCATGGCAGATATGTTTGGAAGCGGGTCGAAGCGGTGGAAGGTGATGGATGCTGATGGAGAGTTCTAGCGCTTGCGACAACGTTCCTGCCTTCAGAGCAACTCGAGCAAATCCAACCCGCCCTTCTCACCTATAAATCCTTTTCCACCCCACTGCACTCTCTTCATTTCTCCATTAACTCAAACACATCTCTCTCTCTGCGAATCTCACGAACAATCTCGCACACGAATTTCTTTCTCCACTACTCATCCTACTACGCACTACTAACAACAAACACTCAAACCATTCAATATGGTGGCTGCTGTCGGAATCGATTTGGGAACCACCTACTCCTGCGTGGGTGTGTTCAGAGATGACCGTATCGAGATCATTGCAAATGACCAGGGAAACCGAACAACCCCATCATTTGTAAGTTGCTTCTCATTTTTCTTTGTCTCATTTCGCTGGTGTTGGTGATGGTGGTTGCTGTGGTCTCACTTTACCCCACCATGCCCCACCTCAACCATCGATCGACTTGATTGGACAAATATTATTTTGAGTGTGATTAAATACTAACGATTGTGATTATAGGTTGCTTTCACCGATACTGAGCGTTTGATCGGTGACTCGGCAAAGAACCAGGTTGCTATGAACCCGTAAGCATCCCTGCACATTGTTTTTTCTACTGGTTTCCCCGTCATCATCAGTTGCTAACGGTTATTTACAGACACAACACTGTCTTCGATGCTAAGCGATTGATCGGACGGAAATTCAACGAGCCCGAGGTTCAGTCAGACATGAAGCACTTCCCCTTCAAGATCATCGACAAGGGTGGTAAGCCTGTTATTGAGGTCGAGTTCAAGGGCGAGACCAAGCAATTCACACCTGAGGAGATTTCATCCATGGTCCTTACCAAGATGAAAGAGACTGCCGAATCTTACCTTGGCGGTACCGTCAATAACGCCGTCATTACTGTTCCTGCCTACTTCAACGACTCCCAACGTCAGGCTACCAAGGATGCTGGTATGATTTCTGGTCTCAACGTCCTCCGTATCATCAACGAGCCTACCGCCGCTGCTATCGCCTACGGTCTCGACAAGAAGACCACCGGTGAGCGCAATGTTCTCATCTTCGATCTCGGAGGAGGAACTTTCGATGTGTCCCTTTTGACTATCGAGGAGGGTATCTTCGAGGTTAAGGCTACCGCTGGTGACACTCACTTGGGTGGTGAGGATTTCGACAACCGCCTCGTCAACCACTTTGTCCAGGAGTTCAAGCGTAAGCACAAGAAGGACCTTACTAGCAATGCACGTGCCCTTCGTCGTCTGCGCACTGCTTGCGAGCGGGCCAAGCGTACACTCTCCTCTTCTGCCCAGACCTCCGTTGAGATTGACTCTTTGTACGAGGGTATTGATTTCTACACCTCCATCACCCGTGCCCGTTTCGAGGAGCTTTGCCAGGACCTCTTCCGTTCCACCATGGACCCTGTCGAGCGTGTTCTCCGCGACTCCAAGATCGATAAGTCTTCGGTTCACGAGATCGTCCTTGTCGGAGGTTCCACCCGTATTCCCAAGATTCAGAAGCTCGTCTCCGACTTCTTCAACGGAAAGGAGCCCAACAAGTCCATCAACCCCGACGAGGCTGTTGCCTACGGTGCTGCTGTCCAGGCTGCTATCCTTACTGGTGACACTTCTTCCAAGACTCAGGAGATCCTCCTTCTTGACGTCGCGCCTTTGTCCCTCGGTATCGAGACTGCTGGTGGTGTCATGACTGCCCTGATCAAGCGCAACACCACCATCCCTACCAAGAAGTCGGAGGTCTTCTCCACCTTCTCCGACAACCAGCCCGGTGTGTTGATCCAGGTCTTCGAGGGTGAGCGTGCTCGCACAAAGGACAACAACTTGCTCGGCAAGTTCGAACTTACTGGCATTCCTCCTGCACCTCGTGGTGTTCCCCAGATTGAAGTTACCTTCGACATCGATGCCAACGGTATCCTTAACGTCTCTGCCGTTGAGAAGGGCACTGGAAAGACTAACAAGATCACCATCACCAACGGTAAGAATGCTCTTCATCCATCTCGTATTTTTGACCATGTACTAACGTTATCTTAAGACAAGGGCCGTCTCTCCAAGGAGGAAATTGAACGCATGTTAGCTGAGGCCGAGAAGTACAAGGAGGAGGATGCTGCCGAGGCTGCGCGCATCCAGGCCAAGAACGCTCTCGAGTCTTATGCCTACTCGCTCCGCAACACCCTCTCGGATGAGAAAGTCGGAGATAAGCTCGACGCTGCTGACAAGGAGAAGCTCACCAAGGCTATCGACGAAACTGTTGAGTGGCTCGACAACAACACCACTGCTACTAAGGACGAGTTTGAGTCTCAGCAGAAGGAGCTCGAGAGCGTTGCCAACCCTATCATGATGAAGTTCTACCAGAGCCAGGGTGGTGCTCCCGGTGGTGGAATGCCCGGCGGAATGCCCGGCATGCCCGGCGGACCTGGTGGTTTCCCCGGTGCTGGTGCAGGTGGCCCTCCTGGTGCTTCTGATGACGGCCCAACTGTTGAGGAGGTTGATTAAATATTTGCTGGTTGGTCTTTGGGGCGTGGAGTTAGAGAGATTTTTCGTACAAGTTCTAGGGGTTTTCCTTATATGATCTTCTCCTTTCGAACTTTTAATTTCTTTACTTGTCTTGTCAAAAGCGGTTTACTGGTTTTTTCCTTTTCTTCCGGGTTGCTTCGGTCTTGTTGGTGTTTTTTCTTTTCTTCATGGGTACATAGTTCAATTTGAGAATCTCCTCAAATCTTCAATGCCAGAGTGAAATATGTGAATATGTCTAGCATCGCAATGGGCGGTGATATTAGATTTGATGTGCTGCTAACTTCGGATGTTTGACTTGTGCATGGTATCATTCTCCAAACATCGGTGTATCTTTAACGGCGTCTACACCTCATATATTGTCCCCACGAAGTGACGTGCCATGATCTGTTACACACGCTACCCCAACCTTCTCTGCTGCCAATAAGCACTAACTCTTACTCTCATTCACTACAGGCGCAGGAACGTCCATCTATCCCCCTTTGCTGGAGCTTTTGATTTCAATTTCTATCTTTGCTTTGTCTTGCTTTGTATCCTTTTATAGCATTCGTTGCTTCAACCGTCTTTTTGATTGAGCATGGACTTTCCTACGCCGACATTGTCGTCCGCATCATCCTCATCCTCCCCGTCGTTCTCTACCGCTTCTTCCGGACGCCACCGCAAATATCCCAAGAGTGCATATCCTGTAGTCCTCCCTCCAAATTCACCAGATCAGAATGACACTATTCCCAACTCACTCAGACAATTGCTGTGGCCCACAGGAAGACTCCCTTACTACGGCGACTCCGGAAAATTTCTAGGCACTATGGGCATTCGCATGAGATCTCGTCCGACATTTCCTGCTTCCCACCGTACCCAAAGACGCTATGTGCAGGCTATCTTGTCATCCATGCCTGTAGACAGCAGGGACCCTGAATGGTCGGATGGGGTCAATGGGGCTGCAGGTGGATTGTGGGAGACTGGAGGAAATATGTTCCCCGAGGAAAAAGTCTCTATGCAATTGAGGCAGTACTCTGAGGTACTCTAACCTCTTGCTCAGCGTCACTGATGGGTGAACTTCGAACTGACGGCTCAAAGATGTTTAGCTACCTCACCCGGCTCTACGAGAACACTCAGAATGTGCCGAAACGTGCCGAGCAAATTGTCAGACGCGGTGGAGAGATTCTAGCGGCTGTACGTTTACTCGCAGGGCAGCCTCAAAATTACCATTCCCCGGCGGGGGGTACCGAGGCTAGAAATCCGAGTCAAGTGAGTGTCTGGGATTGGAAGCCATATCGCGAAATTGCATTGGCGGAACGGGTGAATGAAAGGAGAAGGCTTAGGGCAGCCGAGGCACGGGCGAAAGCTAGAGAAGAAAGGACTTTGAGCAAGAGAGGACCTTCCGCGGCGTGGAAACCCCGGAAAGATAGCGATGGTATCAGCGTTAGCTCCATTACCCAGGCCGTATCATTCAGCATTGGCGGGGAAACAAGAGCACGGATGCAGTTGAGCTGGGCTGAAAAGGAGTTGGAGAAGTCACGCAGAAGAAGAGCGAAATCCAAGGAGAGATTGTCGAAGGAATCTAGTATCAGTGACATGCCAAACTTGTATGGAGGTGATGCTGGATATTCTTCAAGAGAGACACCGCCTCTTTGTATTCCCTTTCACCGCCGAGAAATAATCCATTGGAATTACCCAGATTACCACGATGGATACGACATTCCTGCACTCAACCTTCCTTCACCTCTGGAGGACAGGTATACCATTACCACGGCCACTGTTGCGTCAGGAGATCCGTTTCTCCGCTCCCACACCATCAAAGAAGCAACTGAAGCGATATCACTACCATATAGCCAACGTTGCCCACCGTCAGAGCCAGTCTCGCCGAAAACAACACCAACCACTTCACCCTACGATAGCTACAAACATACCTCAGAAGAACCTACGAGTTCAGCCTACGTAACGACTGACAGCGAGCTGCTACCACCGATAAAGGAACTTAGATCTCCCGAAACCTATCGAACAGTTTCAAGTAACGACTCTTTTGGCTCTGGTAGTCTGAGACTTCGCAGATTTCGCTCGGCGTTCAAGAGCGCCTTCCCTAGCGTCCCCCGGCTGCTACCTTGGAGCTCAAGCTCTCAAACCTCAAACTCGGTATCGGAGCCTAACTCCGCAATTACTTCACCCCAAAGACCCCGCGGTATCAAAATTCCTTGGACTTCTAGAAGAAATGCAATTCGGTCGACAAACCCAATTCTTGAGCAGACTAAAGCAGTTTCGGATATTGCGCTGCTTTCGAATAGGACTACAACTACGGAAAGACTCTCTCCACCTGCTGCTGCAACTCAAGAGGGTGATGAAAAGCTCACAAGGACTGAGAGGGAATATCAAGAAGTGTTGGAAGCTCTGCAGCAGTTGAAGAGGGAAATGAAAATGGAGAGAGAAGCTATGAGATCGGAGAGGCGGAGGTCTAGAAGTCGCGGGAGACCATTGGAGCGGAGAAGGAGAAGTGGTCCGTCGAGGAGCGCGAGCAAAGAGACAGTTCGATGGTGGCTGGACGATGTGGCATGATTGGCGTTAGCTTTTGGGGAGTTTGTGGTTTTCCATTGCTCATGATATTTGCTAAGGAGGACAGCACGAAGTTGAATAGGAGGCAGTACTACGGGAAGAAATTATTACTATCACGACACCAAAGAATGCTTCGGAGTTTGCTCCTTATTGTCACAACCGAGGAGAGGTTTTCCGGAAGAACCGATGATTACAACTACAATTAACTTATTAGTATGTTCTTAGTCTCGGATGTCTGTAGAAACACGCAATCCCGAAACGAAACCATTGGTCCATTGGCGTCCGTTAGGGGGTGTGTCGGGTATAGTTAGGCGAATTGCTACGTATCATGATATAGAACTCGTCACTGAAAACCCCCTTTCCCGGGGCCGGTAGCCATAGGTCCAAAGATGTCGCTGGGTGTTGATGTTAAGTCTAGTAAGACTGTGGAGTGACTTGCATGACATGACCCCTTCACTGAGCTTTCGCTGGCACTTAATCAGCTTATCTTGGACCTCTAGCGTCCGTCTGTCCGCTCGCTTGACTTGGTCGTGATTGGCATCCCGTCGTCCGGAAACGTTGACACATCTGATGATCCCCCCACCCCACCACAGGTGTGATAAGGCGCTTATCGATAATGCGAAACATGTGGGGAACAGGCGGCAGCCACAGCTTGACCACAGCCCTCCAACACCATCTCTCACCATCACCACTACCACCACCATTACCATTACCACCACCACCGACCACACCCAAGAACACCCAAGTATCTAGTTGCATGTCACTAGACAAACAGAGCTGTCTGGCCAAGGTCATCTCCGAAAGATGTACCTATTTAACATGCGGCCCCCATCCTCACCCTGGATCACTATCAATTCCAATCCCAACCAATTCTAACCACCACAATCATGTCTGGCACCCCAATCCGCACAGCTCTCAAGGTCGACTTCGACACTCCCGCCTATGGGCAGAAAAGTCTCCACAACCGTTGGCACCCTGACAGTAAGCAACTTATCCCAACCACCCGCCCTCCATCCTCCTCCTTTGCTAACTCTTACAGTCCCATTCGCCAGCAAGATTACCCCTGGTGAAACTGTTAAGATCGAGTGCCTTGACTGGACAGGTGGACAGATTGGCAACAATGACAGCGCAGATGACGTTAAGAACATCGACCTTACCCGTGTCCACTACCTTTCGGGACCCTTTGAGATTGAGGGCGCAGAGCCTGGTGATGTCCTCCAGGTAGAGATCCAGGATGTGCAGCCCTTTCCCGAGCGCCCATGGGGTTTCACCGCCGTGTTCGATAAGGCCAATGGTGGTGGGTTTCTCGATGAGGAGTTTCCACAGGCTGCTAAAGGTTGGCACCCCTTCATCTTTGCTCTCGTAAATTGGGCCCCTGCTTTCGCTTCGGACTGGGCACGAGAGCTCATCCGCACACAACTAACGGAATACAGCAATTTGGGATTTCTCTGGCATCTTCTGTAGCTCACGCCACATCCCCGGTGTTAAGTTCGCAGGCTTGATCCACCCAGGAATCATGGGCTGTGCTCCATCCCCAGAGCTGCTGAAGGAATGGACTCGAAGAGAATCAGAGCTCGTTGAGACTTCCCCTCTCGCCTGCACCCGCGACGTCGCCCTCCTCCCAGAACCCCGAAACATCCACGCCGGATCCGCGTCTAAAGAGCTTGCAGAAAAGATCGGCAGAGAAGGTGCACGCACAATCCCGGGACGCCCGGAACACGGTGGAAACTGTGACATCAAGAACCTCTCCCGTGGCTCCAAGACGTTCCTCCCCGTGCACATCCCTGGCGCAGGTTTCAGTGTGGGAGACCTCCACTTCTCACGTACGTAGTCCTCCCACAACCGTGAGCGTCTGCTAACGCCTCACAGAGGGTGATGGAGAAATCTCCTTCTGTGGTGCGATTGAGATGGCCGGTGTTATCACAGTAAAATGTGAACTGATCAAGAACGGAATGGAAACGCTTGGAATGAAGTCGCCGATTTTCATTCCCGGCCCCGTTGAGCCTCAGTTCGGCCCTGGGCGGATGTTGACATTCGAGGGTTTCTCTGTGGATGACAAGGGACGCCAGCACTACCTCGATGTTAATGTTGCGTACAAGAACACGTGCATGCGGGTTGTCGAGTACCTGAAACGGTTCGGATACAGTGGAGAGCAGATCTACCTACTGCTTTCGAGTGCGCCGGTGCAGGGACACATCGCGGGTAAGCCATCCTATTTCGTCCGATCAATGCCACCGAGTTCCGGCATAGACTAATGTGTTTTTGGTTTTTGTTTTAGGAATTGTGGATATTCCTAATGCGTGCACGACGATGGGGCTTCCGATGGACATCTTCGATTTCGACATCTCACCACAGGGTGCGATAGCCAATGGCGGGGTGAAGGCGATGGATTTGGGAAGCTGCGCATACACTAGTGACCGCAAGTAGATTTACTGCACACACTGTAGAATACTTGTTCCATAGTAACCGTGGGAGCTCGGAATCTCGTTGGATGTATATTATTAATGTTATTCTCTTGTCTCACAACCAACTCGGAGTGATGTCTCATGTCCAGTGGCTATTATTGGAATGCAGCCTATAAAGCTGCCACGTTTCGCAAATAACAGTGAAGCTTTTTCTTTTCTTTTTTCTTTTTTTTCTGCAAGAATCAGAGTTCACCGAGACATATCTTTTCGCCACTATCGTAAGCATAACAGGCCCTGAAAGTCTGACCTGCGTGTTTCTTACGAAAGCTTCTGTATAAACACAGTGGGTGGGGCGGGAAAGTTCAATTCTTTTGCAACGTCGTCGTATGTCACACGCATTCAGGAACGCCACTGCCTACTCTAGGCTATGTAGCTAGAGCTCTTTCTGTTGGGGGCTATCGAGCGAGGGAGTTTCTTTCTGCCACCGGACTTCGACCCGAGCGAGGCATTTCTAACATTTCGCCTCAACCTCGCCGGTTCAGGCACAGACGGCGTTGTGGAAAAAACGGCGTCCATTGCACGAAGGTTATTAGAGTTTGAATGGATGCGGTGGAATAAAGATGCACAGTTTATGCTTGATTTGTTGAAAGGAGCGCAAGCTGGCTGGAGTTATGCTTTTCCAACCCAACCCCAGAGTTGGGATTGGGAGGGTTCCTGGCGGTGGTGGTGGTGGGAGTTCCGAATCAGCCCGGTGAAAGGATGTGGGTGGATGACTGGCGCAGTAACGCAAAGAGTGAAGTGGAGGAGTAAGGTACGGAAATAACTGCTAGCTTGTACCGCACGCACAGCAAGCTTTGCTCACATAACCTGGCGGACAATCTGGCGGACGGCGAGTGAGTGAGGTTATATGACCGACAGCTTCTTCTCCGTTCCTTATTTCTTTTTTTCCCTTTGACTCAACATCTGCAGCCACGGATTAGGCAGCAGGTGGTTGTCGCTGAAACCTGCTTCCCCGCTTTATTTGTTAACGCGGGGAGCGGGTCTACCTCCTAGGGTACTTGTTAATCCCTGCGGATCGTGGTGGTCAACGCAGGAACCTTTTTTATTTTTTGGTTGTTCACTTGCAAGACACGATACGATGTGCTGCAGTTGCAGTGCGTGAGTGAGTGAGTAATGCAGGGCTGCTGCTGCGCTCTTTAGGGTGCTGGCTGGGTGTGTGCTGATATACACAAACATATACTATCGAGTTATACTGAATACACATGGATGTTTCTGATAGCGATGATACGAGATGCAGGAAGGGAAGGAATATTGAGATATCTGACAGGTTGGTCGGTTAGAGTTTGGGAGAAAACGTGCTTGGGAACGACGATTGCGATGCGCGGAGATCGATGAAGGAAGGAAGGAAGAAGAGGCGAGATGGGACGGGAGGCAAATGTAACCTTGTGAAGAGGGAGATTCCACAGCATGATGTTCGATGCGATGCGGTATCTCTGTATCATATCTGCTGGTGGAGGTGGTGCCTGGGAAATAGAGTATCGAGATACAGATATAGTTCTTAGCAGGTCAGCCGGCGGTTGGTGCCGGTGTTGGGACCCTGTATGTACTGTTGCAAACCCCACCATACTCTATTCAACTTGAAACTCTGATTGATTCCTTTGCTCTGCCATGCTCTGATGACTGGTTTTCGGAACTGAAGCTTCTTTTCCCCAGAGTAATAAAAGGAACTGGAGAAGGGGTTTGATAGTAGATCCGCACACATCTGCCCCCGAAATTCCTTTGGTCGGTTTATTATTATCCCGTGGCAGCCTGCTGGGCTACAGCATCCAGCGTTTCGCAAGCACAGCTTCGATATCTGTTTCCACTGGGTATAGGATACGACGATCCGGTATCCCCTCCCTGGTAAGCACAATACCTGCCGCCGCTGATCGCCCACAAAATCCCCGAAGTTTCCTGCTTGCTGTAAGGTGTGTGCTGATGTTATGTTGATCCTGCGCCTTCGCGGAGAAGAATCCGACCGTGCTACATATCCACGCAACGTAACGTTCGGTCCCGACTTTGTCTCGTCCGGGGGCACGTCTACCTCTACCAAGCTAGTACCAACGACAGAAGTCTTAGACACAACATCCCTGCGGGTGCATCTGTGCCTTAAACACTTCCCCTCGTGCAAAGGTCCCAGCCGTACCGTTACTGTCGTCGTGCCCCTCCTTACCTCTCAAGCCTCTTCAGGCCCCACCAAACAATAAACACGACGACCACCACCACCACCGCCGCCGGCACCACCACCACAACAAACACAGCCAGCAGGATCTCAGCGTATCCGCCCGTTTTGATTTGCCCGCCACATTACATTACATTAGTTACCGTCACAAAAGCACCCCACCATACATTCGCTGTGTGATCGTTTTCTTGCATTTCGTAACATTCCATTCAACCCCAAATAGCTGAGACGACAGCTACTATTGCGCTTCACATTTACTCCGATAGCGCTGTCCGCATCGGCTATCCATCCATCCTGGTGGTTGCACAAGTCACACCCTCGGCCGCCTGCCTTTCAGTTCAGCCAGTGAGAAGCCCCCCCTCCTTCGCCACAGCGCTTTGTGGGATTGCGGTGGTGGTGGTAGAGTGGTGGTGCCTGGTTCCTTGAGTGTGTTGCCGTTTTAGGGGCGGCCTGCTGTACTTCATTGGTTCGTAATCGGGTTTGCAGCTCTATCCAGCTGGCAACATAAGCACAAGCAACCCTCCTCCTTCGTAGCCCTTCATCTCGTCCCGTTTTTTGCCCCCCCCTCTCCTTCTCTCCCGCCGCTTTCCCCCATCTTGTTTCCCAGCCTGGTAGCTGCCTCTACCTAACACAAGAAGTTCATTTTTCCTTTTCCTTTTGAAGTCGCGGAAGGGGAAATATTATGGCGACTCTACAACGGCCAACTACTCCTGCCTTCCGGGCTGTGAATACTATGGATATCATCACATCGAGCGAACAGCTACCGACAAGAAATATGACCACATCTCGTCGTCGTAGTCAGTTAACTCCGCCGCCGCCACCGTCAGCTACTACTACGACTTCGTACGACTTCCGACCGCAAACATCACACTCAACAACTACCCCGCCGGCGATCAAAGAAGAAGACAACACTCCTACTACCCCGCCGGCAGCAGTGGAGGTGGTTTCCAATGGACAGGGAGAAAATGGAGGGGATACATCCGAGAAGGACCGTTCGAGTACTGAGCCTGCTGAGAAGTCAGGCGGCAGTGCGAAGAATTCGGGAAATCGGGTCAAGAAGAAGAAAGGTACGAAATTTCACTGCACGGGGTTCGGACCGTGTAATCTGTCGTTCACGAGGAGTGAACACTTGGCCAGGCATATACGGTGAGTTAATGTTTTTTTTGCACATGTTTGCTATTTACTGTGTTTCGAAGTTCTGATGGTGGGGTGATGTGCCAGGAAACATACCGGAGAACGCCCGTTTATGTGCCACTGCGGTCGATGGTTTTCACGTCTCGATAACCTTAGACAGCATTCATCGACTGTACATGCGGATGAAGAAATACCACAAGATTCTTTAGCTGCGACCGGAACACGATATCAACGTCATGGACGCCCAGAGCGAGTACGACCGAGATCTAGGGCACAAAGTCAGAGTGACATTCAGCCACCGACAGAACAGGAGATGCAGCCAGCACCTCCTGCACTTGGATCTCCAATGGTAGATCGACGAACCAGAAGGCGTCCCAGTCCAATAGTGGTTCCTCCAGAGCTGGGCCAAGACGACACTGCTTTCAACCAATACAGAGACCACACACCTCCAGATTCGCCAGCGTCCACTGCGTCAAACTTTTCTAGGTTTGGCGGCGGCGGCCCATATAGACCCCGCACTGCTGTCTATCCACCGGTGTCAGAGGTGACATCACCAATTGAAACACCAACCTCCAGCCGAATAGGAAGCACGCTTGATAGTCCATTCAGTAGTCCTGGCTATTCGCCCAGGAATTCTTTGATGTTTGATAGTGGAAATTCTTCGATTGCTTCTCGACGGCTCTCGATGCCAGTTCCGCCTACGCCTTCGTTGCTCAACCCCAGCGAGAGTAGGGCGCTAGCCTTGCCAATGCCTCCTTCTTCTGGCTTTGGTAGCCCTACGCCATCAACGCCCTCACGACGTGATTCTCTTACTTCGGTTATTGCAGATGATAGACGCAAAACTTGGCATATGGGGAGTCCGGCGAATTATTTTAACCCACTATCCAGAGATATCATATCCCCTACGACTCAAAGCTTTGCACGTGCTGCGATACACAGCCCAACGGAGTCTAATTACTCCCCTATTGCTCCTTCTCGGTCCCAACAAACTGATCGGCTGCCGAGCATACATCATGTTTTACAAGAGTTTGCCCCATCCACCCCTGAGCAGCAACAAGTATCATGGGCAAGCGATATACTAGAGAGACCGACAACCTCAGATCTGAAAAGACCGTTTCATGAGGGTATTTCTGGCGTGTCTGGACGGCGGGTGGCCCCTGGGCAAGTGAGATCCAGCCATGGCAGATCTATCAGTAATATCGAGACAAGGAGATGGGGAGGTGGAAATCACAATCCGTTTTCTGGACCCTGGAATGATCGAGATAGGCGAGAGGCCTCGTTACAGCCACATGCAGTAACGCCATTGTCGGCCGAGAGTAATAGGAGTTCGGGATATTTTGGGGGTGCGCTATCCACCATCCCTAGTCCGAGGGAACATAGGCAGTCTTTTGGAAGCTCGGATTCTAGCGTCAGTGAAGGGATTGTGACACCCGTTGCAGCTACGACAGAAGTTTCGCGGCCAATGATATTAGGTGAACCCGGAGAGGCGGTGTTTCACTCCGAGGTAGGGATCCTCAAGTTTTATTTCGGGGGGTGGAGTTTTATATTGACTTTTTTCTTAGATTCCAGACAAGGACTATGGCGATCGCTCTTGCGAAATGACTGGTGTGGAGAATACTAGTTCTTCAACATGCACCGACCAGATAAACTCAAGCAGCTTCGAGCAACGTGGGACGGTGTTACCGAATTATAGCGTATCTCGACTCGATGCCTTAGTCTCTGCAGCGGCTGTGGCCGCCAAGATATGAATCTTATCTGTGGTACCCGGACGTTCGGACTCGTTATCGCCACCGTATGCGTTGTTTCGTCACGCGTACGAATCGTTGCTGCGCATTCGGACATGTTTCAGAGTGTTGCACAAATCGTTGTCACATCTTATAGGTGGGGGAGGCAATTCGACCCCTGCCTTTTCTTTAGCATAAGGCTGTCCGCCTGTCTGGGTTGGTTGTCCTGCATTTTCAGCTATGACTCGAATTCTTGTAACTTCTTTGTGTCTTTTTTTTTTTTTTTGCATGCGTCGTGTAAAAACTAACCTTCGCTTTGTGGGGCGTGATTGTGATTGTGATTGTGTGGCGTACGGTACATGGTCTTTCGTTTTTTGTACCTTGACTTCGACTTGACACTCTACTTTAGGGCTTTGTTTTTGGCGTAGTTTCTTTTTGGAATTTCCGTTTTTGGGGTTCTATTGTTATGGTTTTTTTCAGCGGTTAGCATTTTTTCGATCTTCATGCGCCCTCCTCCCTCCCGATTGCCGATTGGAATACTGTCCGTTATATTTTTAAGGACTGCAAACGAACAAATCGAACGACTTACGACTACGATTACGATGAGCATCATCCTCCTCTTTTTTCATTTTTTTTCTTTTAACTATGGTTTGGGTTTCTTCGGATTGCAGGCGGGATATTTGTTAGCATTTTTTCTTGTTTTGCGAGGCTAGAATGAATATGTTGATACGGATGGGTTGGGTTGGGTTGGGAGGTCTTGTTTTGAAACCGCGGTACCGGCGCATACGGTTGGTTTTATTGTTGTGTCCGTTAGCGTTGTGCAATTGAATGTGCTTGGTGAGGATGCGAGAAATTGCGTGAGAGCTAGTGATGACTTGTGGCTGTGAAGGTTGAAGAGGGATTGGGGGCGAGGTATGTATCATGTGAGGTAGTTGCGTTGCATATCACTCGATTGAAGTCTGAAGGTGAGTGATGTGGTGTGATTATGGTATGTGATGTGGGCTTTTTTCGTGCTTGCAAGAGGAAGGAGGGGCTTTCGAAACCTGCCTGGGAATGAAGATGATGCTTTCTTATTAACACGCCTGTTTCTTGTTTGTTTCTTGTTATTGACATCCCAGAACCAGAGGAATTGGGAAGGGAAAACTTATACGCCAGGACACCGTGGTGGGCAACATGGAATGATGGGCGCGGATCTGGAAAGAAAAGTCCATTCAACTGGCAAAAGCAAACATCAGCTAAGGGGGGGTACTGGACCATCGATGACGAGTAGTCCCCGACCTCCGCGCCGGAGACTAGGTTGGGAATACTACTCACAAGCCAGTCTTGGCTGCCCGTAGGAGAGTAAAAAGAAAGATTCAGTATTCCCAAGGGGGTCGGGCAGGCTTCGGTGGTTGCGGCCGGAGTGGTATCTCCGGTTGTTGGGCTTTTTAAAACGGTCTGGTAGGCGGGATACGTCACTTGCGAACACTGGAGGGATTTGTAATTGCCAGTCCGGCGGGTTAGGAGGAGAAGAACCAATGTGTACAGAAATGGTGACTTCTCGATACCGCAGGAGAGCGAAGAGGTTGTGGAAGGAAACACCGAACATATCTCAAGTAAAGGCCTCCTGTAGAGTTCTATAAACAAGCCGCACTTGGGAATAAAACGCAGACGGAGTATAGCTTTTACTTTTGGCAACCCGGGGGAAAGAAGGGGGGACTGGTAATAGCCATTCAGGGTCACCAAAGGGAGGACATGTTTGGTTTAATGCCTTCCGGTCCGAATTTGTATGCTTGAGCTTTGAATATTCCCGGAATCCTGCGGTAAACATTTAGGATTTCACTGACAATCCTACCGGATTGTGTTATCTATCTTTTCCGCACCCTACTCCACACAAAATTCAGAGAAAATACGCCACCCGGCGCAGGACCCCCGAATTTGTCTGAAACAGGTGGGCTGTGATACACCCCAACAGATGGTGTCCTTGGATGTGGTTCGGAACGGGTGTTTTTTGTGAGAGGGTAGGGGTCATGGTGTTGCACTCGATGCGGTTCGAAATGCTGCGGCGGGCTTGGAAAAGATTACATGTGATCCCCATATGCCGTAACCCCTGATGTTCCATCGACACCCGTTCTGCTTTAGACATGTGAAAGGATTAGAGGACTTGTGACTTCGGGGGAGAGTGGATGATAGGGCTTCTTATCACATGTTCCTTGAGTATACTGTAGCTTCTCCGCGGCGCCGTACTACCGACTAGTGGCAATATAGGTAATCACGAGCAATTAAAGGACGTTCGATTCTGCGGGAGGGCTGTGGGAACAAGGGTTACAGAAGGGAGCCCTGCTTCGGAAGGGATGTGGAGCTTTCGAATTCATGGGCTTAAGCACGTAAACTCGGGATTTATATGATAAATATAACTACCTCACCTCACCGGGAGATGGAGGACGCTTGATATGATTATGAACAAGTGCTGGCGTCCAGCCCGCCTCTCCCGAACAGGCTCTCTGAACCCTTCCCTTGGTCCAATCTCTCATTACGTCTCCCATTATGATTGATTTTTAAGGCTCTCTTGACGCGACAGTTTGCAAGAAGTTCTCCGATCGTCCCCTCATCCAAAATACTGTTGTCGCGTTCGAAACGACTTAGACATGATCCTTTAAGTCTTCGATCTGTTCAATCGCCCTCGACTCTAGCTTATCCGCCTTGTAGACGTCTCCTTTAGGACTTTCCTCATTGTCTTGATCTTAGTTCTTGGCTTCTTGGGTCGTGGACGAAGGGTAGGATCGCGTTTGGGGTGTTGCCATAAACCGTAGGTTTAGAGCCGCACCCGTTTACCACCTGGACGTGTATACTTGGGGGAAATTGAGCCCCCAGTACCGAGATGGTTTGGTTGCCATTTTGCCCAGTTATCAAAGCGTAGAGTTCTTGTGGACCGCCGTTAATCTAGTTTCAGGGAGCTCCAGAGTCAGCCATCGGCAAGTCAGCCGTTATTTGTAGACCGGGAGGGGGAGGGCTGGGAGAAATGTTACCATTGGTCACCGTAGTGATCACACAAGAAACAAGAAACCTCGAGACCTATTTCCCAGACTGCGAGATAGATTGAATGGCCGGACACAGAGACCTTTGAACATATATATAAATTCCCCCGTTGGCGGGCTGCCGTTCCTTGCGGGCTTCTAGCTTTGCAGGAGGAAGACGAAAGGCTAGGTTCTTGTACACGGTACCGGCGGAGCCTGAGACAGGACATGAGTCGGAGGACTATCCGTACCGCCCACCCTGGTATCGTACTGTTTGTGAGCTGCGGCGTTTAGAGCGCATGCTGTGTCGTAGTTGATAGCAGCTGCCCTCTCCCAATGTAGCGCCATGTTTTTGAAAGCTGACGTGACCTCTACAAATACGGGTTGAAAACTGGAGGCCACCTCAACAGAGACTGTGGGGTTCCCAAGCACCGTATTTGCGAGTTTTGGACAGTCTTGTACCGCTTGTTCGAGTTCAGGATGGCCGTCTAGAGTCCTAATGGAATCGCGGTCAGAGGCTCCTCCGCCGACAGAATGTTCTTTCCTGGTGATTAAGTATATGGATCTTCGGGACCTCATCTCAGAGCTGTTCGTGCTGCTGCTGGTTCTCCTCACGAAACTGTTACGACTGAGTAGTCTGCACACTAGGCAAGGCCGTTATGTGCTCCACGGAGCGAGACGAATTGACCCTCTAGCGCATGGATGTGGTGCTGTTGGGGCGTTCCGGCGGAGAAATGTAGTGCATGGTTGCGTTGTGAAACTGGTGATGGTAGAGTGTGTTTGTCGTTTATGTTGGCCGAGTTTGGTGGAGACATGATACAGCAGCTTGCCAAGGCATCAGGGTTAGGGTAAGAAAGTTCGATTGCTGCAGTGAGTGAGAGTTTGTGCATAAGTGCTTATGCTTCATTCGATTTGACAATCTCCGGCTTCGGTATGTATACTATAGCTGGACCAAAGGTTTCTTACCGCAATGATCTCACAGACGTTACATCTACTGAAACAGAAAGACTGTACCCACAATTGCAACACCCTTCTTGCTCCAAGCTTGTTTGGGTAGCGTCATGTATGGACTGTCTCAATGCAGAATGAAGGAAGGGCTGCAGTCTAAAGATGTTGCTCTACTTACTGAATACTCGGGGCGTGGGGCTGAGGTGGTGGTTGCTACGCTCGCTGATAATGTTGAAGAGCAATATGCCAGTATGTGTATTGATGTTGATCAAGTATGACATCAGAAATATCTACAGCAATGCAGCAGTGTGAGTTGGAGATATCCCAACTCAGTGAAATCCCCGAGAACCCACGATTTCTGCAACTAACAACCCCCAATCAGGAACCCGAGCTGGCTGTCTCCGAACAGTTTCCAGGGTATGTACAAACGACTACTAGTGAGACAAAACTAAAAGCACATTTCCAGCCGTCATTTACCGCCAGCGATTTTCCTCCCCTCCAACGAAACCTCACTCGCCCTGCAGCCTCAAATATGCAGGCTTCCAGCTCGATAGAGCTCTGTTTACCGGGGAATTTGTCACTTCCATGCACGCGCAATTTAGGGTTCAATGCACCTACTATGCACCGACACGGTGTTGATTGTTTCGCTGTGTTGAAGCAAAATTCACCGTTTGGATGGAGAAGCGACAGCAGCCGTTGGATACGCCTTGCCCCACATAGCAGGACCAACCACAATTCTACCTACCCTACATCGGTACAGGCGTTTGGCTCGCAAAGTGACCAAATGGATACTTCGCCGGTGACTACTCCAAACGCCTGTACCGGATTGCACGATCTACTTATTGGGCCGATATATGAGCAATCTATATATCATAAAACCTGCAGCCAAGAAAAACTCCAAATGAAGTCGTGTTGTGAAGAATTCGCCGTTTGGATAAAAAAACTTCTATGCATCGCCATCGCATCGGGAAGTTATACCCACCAACCTTCGGACGTCGACCTTCTTTTTCTTGAGCCCTCAAGTTTTTATTGAGGGATAGAAACAATGTCTTTTCATGGACTTAAGATAGTAGCGATACCTCACATATACTACCCCGAGTGATGTTCTGTGCCTCCGGATCCACTCGTGCTCTTTCAGTCTGCTCTGACGAGACAAGAGCTTTCCAGGCAATAGAAACTCGAGTAGCTGCAACGCTAAACAGCTCATACTGAGGAAGTACCGATTTGCCACAGAAATGAAGGACAAGGAGAAATGCTTCGTTGACAAGAAGTCAATTGCAAGAGATGTGGTCCAAACAAGCTTCATGCTCATTGGCGGTTGCCATCCACAACTCATAGTTGTTCGGTGGCGATTTCTGAGACCTTCTGGAAAACTGCTGCAACTTTTGGTGGCATGACCACCCCTTTGCAGTGGTGACCTATGAATGGGTCTTTTTTTTATCCCAAAAATGTACAGCAACCAAGGTGGCGTCAGATACGAGCAAAAAGGAAAAAAAAGCCTATGAGTGATGGACTGTGATGGGTTCACCGACGTTCTGCAAGGTGCGTTTTCCGCGGGAGCCTGCCGCAGAACCCGGAGGGGCCAGTCAAACAATTGGCTGAAAATCTCACAAGATCGACAGCTAACACAAATCTATCAAGTTTAAGAAAGTTGCCGTATTTGGTAACCTGTTCTCACTGAACCATCCCCTCCGGTTCGTCCGGTCCTCCAAAAAGGTTTATGAGCCCCGGCATGATGCATGGTACCTATGATTGCATGCAGAACAAACGAAACCCAGACCGTGCACCGGGAGATCCGCGGGAAGATTTCAAATCCGGCCACATAACCACACATAACCACACATAGCCACACATAACTCGACGTGTTCGGGTTTCCACGAGAGAACAAGAAGAGAACGTGGGATATTAGAAACTTGTTTTTTCTTGATAATAACAGTAGAGTAGACACACTCTTGTAAACCCAGAATTTTCGATTTCGATCCGCAACGAAAACAGTAGGAAAAACAAAACACAGAACGCCAAAAGCCCCTGAAACATGTTACGCCGCGGCGCTCTGCTATATTGGATGAATTGCTACACCAACACTAGTTCCTCCACCCTGCCACCCTGCCTTCCCCCCACCGTGCCCCGCGCTCCCTCCGGAGCGCTTCAACATGTCTCACCTCACGATAAGCCTTGGCCCAAGTCTCGACCTCTCCACCGCCCTCCAAAAACCTCTCCACCATCTCCTCTGCGACCCTCTCCGCCTCCCCTGCCGCTACCTGTAACCGTGCACACTGGGCAACGCCCGAAAACGGCTGCAGAGCCTGATACATCTCCTTCTCCTTCTCTCTCCACCTCCTCTCCAGCGCCCTAGCCTCGAGTAGCTTCTGCTGCGTCGCTTCTCGCTGCGCCACGAGCTGCGTCTCGAGCGCTTGTAGTTGTGAGGCGAGCGAGATGTTGTGTTCCAGCGCCGTCTGGAGGGTGCTGCTGCAGGCCAAGGACGTGGGATGTGACGCGGTGAAGAGTGCCGATAGTAGCGGCGGCGAGTGGAGGAGATACTGAAGGTCTTCACGGCTGCTGGGAAGTCAGCAGGAGAGAGACACGGGGGAGAAGGTGGCGGGGGGGAAATTACGTTTTATCCCGGAGCGAGGGGGGCATAAAGGGGGTTGTTGGCAGTGGCGGGAGCGGGGCAGAAGAGGCATCTTCGTCGGTTATCGGCTTTGGCGGGGGTGGAGGCAGAGGCGGAGGCGGAGGTGGGGGGGCAGCTGCCGACATGAGTGCGCGTGTGCGTGGTGGGGTTGTTGCTTTGAGCAGGGTGAAGAAACCTCGTCGTCACAGTCGTAGTATTAGATCATGGAATACCGTGGTAATTGAGCTTGTCGTCTTCGTCCTTCTGCAGCTGGGTTTCCAACCAGACTGCAGCTGCATGCCAAGCCACACTTTCCACTAACGGTTCCAGCGAACCACGACAACACTCACTGCGAACTACTGCGAACTACTGCCTACTTACCGGACCGCGGGGTGGATATGGTAAGCTAAAGGCAGGTACATCCAGCTCTAGGACTTCACAATCCCCATGCCTACTACTGCTGCTGTCATGAAGATCATACCAGTAGTGTTGTATTAATATCGTACCATACCCTATGGCGCCATATTGATAATATTTGCTGTCTTATGCTTCAGACACTTTTGTTCATTGCATTCCATGGCCACCAGTTCCTGACGTCTGCACATATTGCAATCGTCACCTCATCGGCAGCGATCGTGAATCAAAGTTACTTATGATTGGATGGGCATGGTGGACAGTATCCCCAATCACAAGAGAGAAACGGCAAACAAGAAACGAACACCAAACACTGGAATGTATACGTTCTGAATTTCAGCACTCAAAAGTACCTACAAAATAGACGCAAAAAAGCAAAAAAACAACGGCCAAAATCTACCGCTGTTCCCCAGATGACAAAGAATGGAAAGGACTGATACTAATTCTCAGGGTCCAAAGAAGCAAAGAAAAAAAACGTGAGAAGAAAAAGCATAAAATTAATTTCCATGCATATTGCTGATGATGCTGATGATGCTGATGATGCTGATGATGCTGTGATGAAGGCGATAATGATGAACCCACAGCCCTACGCCCATAGAAATGACAATACAAACGCTCCGACATGCTTGCATAAAGGAAGGAACCCAAGGATATAGAATAGAGGGAGATCAGCACGGTCCTGAGCTATCACAGAAGATTAGTTTATTGGTCATCTTGAAGGGCTACACTGGGAACGCACACCATGCATCCACAAGAAGGGATTATTCCGCATGTCTCTTGATGTGCTTGTCGAGCATACGCTCAGATAAGTCGTCCAGTCGTCTCACAACAGTGGGCCCAACGAACATAATGACAGTGGGAACTGCTACAATGCCATAGGTGGCTTGGATAGATGTATCAATATCGACCAAGTTTCTGCCGAATATAATCTGCCGCTGGCCCAAGATGGCGGTTCTTTGGGCAACGGACCTGAAGATGCTAATATGATGTTAATGCATGATTCGGTAGGTCAATCTACACAACGTACTCGTAGGTTCCTTGCGCAACCCCAGTCATCCCGAGATAGAGCACAATGAGGGGGGGAGGACTAATTGTCTGCATGGAACGTAGCTGGCTGATATTGAGGATGTCGCATACCTCGGGCATCGTGGTATGTGTGGTTATCGGTGTTTTCGTAGTTAAAAGGCTAGATATCTGTGGGGGTCTCAGGTTTGCAGACTCGGTTGAAGGATATCGGTCCAGACTGAAATGTGAGAGCTCAACTCAAATATATAGCGGACAAGTGCAGACTCCTGTCTCCTAGCATCATCACCAGCATCAACATTATACTAGCTCGCAAAGCTAACCCCGCCTTTCGGCGGACCCAACGAGACGCTGCATGGCGTGTTTTCCCGATATTGGCCCAAACTCAATGGGACAACATTCCTTACGGCATTGCAAACAAACAGTCCAGTTTTGGCTGCTCTTCAAACGACTGAAGTTTAAACAACTTGACGGATGCCTCGTCATGTTTGCCAATCATAGGCCGACTCGTTGTCTAAGGGAGGTGCTTCGATATTCACCACGTTCGTGCAGATGAGCAACAGATGATGCCTTCGTTGGTGGATAAAGTTGTACATAGGATGGAATCATTAAACAACGCCGAATGATGAAACAATTGTTTCTTGAGTGTTTATTAACGCCGCCGCCTGTGCCAGTGTACTTGTTCTGGAGACGAATTGGGCATGACCCGGGAATTTGGAACAGCATGGTGGTTGTAAATGTCCCTGACACCAGTAACCAGTCAAAAAATACGAGTTATGAATAGTTCTGCCTGTCGAAATGGTGAATATCGTAGCTCGATGAGGCCACATCACTTGCAGAAGTAGGCGTTCTGCGAATCTAGGCCGCATGAGCTGTCTTCATGCATTGCAAACCACCCTCCCCTGTAAACCTCAGATCTCACAAAGTGCAATTCGATACACAGGTCCCTAGTGTTCGCTTAAGTGGAAAATGTGGAGATATCCATGAGCCATTTCCTGCATGCAGGTAATACTGTGCATTCATTGTTGGCTGGCGCTGAAAGTATTGATTGTCTCGAACGTTGTACCGCAGGAAGAAACAGGACATGCTGTCATAGATGATCCCGACATCTGTAAGGCGTTAACATTAGTACATTGGCTGCTGTTGCGCAGGGGTAGGCCGCCCAAACTGGCTTCCGGGAATCCGGAGATGGCTTCAGGGCTAGGGATTATGTTTTTTTTGCCATAGTTGATTTGAGGTCTACTAGAATGAATTTGCTCACGTGTATTGCGTATGAGGCTCTAGATAACTCGACGTCCTACGTCACGGTCAACGTCAGTGAAGTGTAGTAGGGAGGAGGGGATAGATGTGGGGTCCAAATAACGTCCTATACTATTCAAAAACTCACCTAATACTATACTCACTATTCGTCAATACCTGCAGTTCACATCTCAGCCATTTGCAAGACCAAAGGCCAATAGCTATAAAGAAATTGCACCACACTCTACCGCTAAAGGGTTAGAGGCATCACGATACATGCAGCGACTTGGTATCAGATTTCGGACCAGCTTTCATCGCCTCGCGGTTGGCGCCGCCGGGCTACGTGGTGCTCATGATACGGCTGGCGGTTTCTTCAGATGAAAGAAATCTCCGAGGATTCATTAAACAGTGCATGCCATAACAAGTTCTAAAGTTGGCTTGACTGCTGGCGTGAGAGACATATATCGGGTGAGGACCACCCGTATATTCTCACCGTGCGTTTGTATCATCCGGTCCTGGTGATGAAAATGATATTTTTCCTGTGTTGAAATTGCGTCATGAGAGCTCGAATTATTTGCAGGCCATTCAGTTCTCAATGGAAGGGTTAACGACGTCTTTCGAATACTGTTCCACCGGTTAGCGAGTAGTTGATTGATGGAGCTTCCAACCCTTGGTGTGAGGGTAGTGATGTGGTTTGAAAAGCAATTCCAACGACCGCTGCATCTCGGGGACGAGCACAAAGACGTAAGCACAGAGTCCAAGTCAATATGCGTTTCTGTTTCCTTGAATGGTGCGTGATTTCGTTTGTGTCGTAAGGTATTGCAGAGACTAAGACCATTGACATGTACTCCCTGCATAAGAGTAGCTGCTACTGCTGTTGCGATTGGTTTGTGGGGATGTTATTACGTCTTCGAGTTTAGAAATTAGTTTTAGTTCATCCGGAGTGATAAACCAAATGCTTCGCATATGTACGTATGTGTGGGTCTCGAATGGTGGTGGGTTAGATAGTCTAAGGGTTGTCGTTATCGTAGGTAATATGAGTTGAGTAACTAGAATCAATTGGCATATAGAGTACGAACTAGTTATGTTTATTGCCTGGTTGGATGGAGAGTTGCGCGTTTATTGCATGTGGCTGGAGAACTAGCTGCTAGACTGCGGTGAGCCGTGTCGTTGGTGATGTTTTTGTTGGTATTGATTCTTCACAATAAATCACTTGGCCATTGGTTTTTCGGAAAAGCGCATGCCGAGACATGCACACCACTGGCCTAGAGTGACACCAACCAACCAGGTATGCAAAACATCCGCCCCGAACCGTACCACCCCACTACCTATCCACCTCCCACCTCCTTTACCACCACCGCCGCGCGAAGCTGACGACCAACTACAGCTTTGTCTTCTCCTCTCCGTTCAACAACCACCAGACAGCAACTCTGCTTACTCGAACCCAGAATCAGTTTCCCCACAACTTGTTACCAATCATTTCCCCTCTATCGTTGCGACTCTTGACTGCCTACTTCGCCCTTCTTTGCATAGCGGAACCATCCAACCGACCGCCTGTGGCGCCTGTTTGGACATTTGCCACTAAAATTTCTTATCGCACTACCCCGCAATATGGAGACCTCCAATCCCTTCAGGCGACAGCTTCCACCAGCCGACCGTGGATTACGCTCGCTGGAGAAAGATGATCCTATATTCACCACTTCTTCAAGCTGTGCACCAAAGATAGGGAAAGGGAGGGATGAAGAGAATGCGACAGTGTTGACTGGAGCAACAGCAGGAGACGGTAATCACTTGAGGGAGTCGCTTGTCTGCTGCAGTATCCCGGCTGACGAAGGATAATCGCCAAGTCCCTACATCCATGACCGAGCTTCCTTCAAAATCGCCGGAACGAGTACGTTCAAAACCGCCACCGCCTGTTGTGACTCCTCGAAAACGAGCCTCCCGTATCGAACCTCTTGAATTCAACACCACGAATCCAGACTTTGGACAGACTACATTAGAAGATCCATTCTCTGCTGAAGAAGATATGTCGGATGCTATAATACAAGATCCCGTGTCGTTGGCACCTCGCAATGGCATCCATTCGACCACTCCCCCAAATCCATTTCTCCGGCAAGCGAAATCTAATGCTGGAACGAGGAGATCGTTGGATATTTCTGAGTTGTCTTCTGGTCATGCGGCCTTCTCCGTCACCAGATCATTTGGGACTAGCGACGGACGCAATCGACAGTCCTTGGACGTGGATGCCTTCAAACAGTTGATGTTGACGGGTCAGGTCCCACAACCGCCAATCATGGCTGCAGTAGACAGTAGTAGTAGCTCAAATATATCCTCCGGTAGTCGTCGGTCCGTGTCTGAACCCATCCTTGAAGGGGCGAATCCAACCGAGGAACGAGTGCATGGAGGTATTGGAGTCGACGAACGGACAAAGGCGACTGTCGAATCCGTTTCAACGCAGGGCTCCCTCTCAAGATCCTCGTCCACTCGAATAAAGCCTCCTCCGCCCAAGCCTCGATCCCGTTCCGGTGGAAAGTCCTCCCTGTCATCTTCAACCTCTCCTGCCCAGACAACCCCGTCATCACCGATTAACAACCGGCCACCCTCTCTCCAAGAACCAGATAGGCCTCACCCCCTACCACCGCCGCCGCCTCCCCCTCCGTCAATATCCTTAGAAGGACTAACGGAGGTGGAGAAGAAGGCTGCGCCACCACCACCACCACCACCACCACCACCAGTAGAAGGACTAGTGGAGGTGGCGAAGAAGGTTGCGCCACCTCCGCCACTTTCTAGGGGTCATTCAGTAAAACACCATTCGCCTCTACCAGCCACAGAGCCACCCGAGAGTTCCAGGGGGACAAAGTCTCTGTCACCACCGCCACCCCCACCTATAAGGAGGACTAAGAGCACTTCTTCCCGGACTTCACCTGGGGTGAGTTCAAGCGTTAAAGGCCTATCGACTTCATTGCCTCCTCCCCCACCTCCTCCGCACAAGAGACCAAGCGGAGAAAAACCAGCAGACACACAGCTGCCTGCATTGGGTGAAGAGAAAGAAGAGACTACAGGTAATATACTTGTTGATTTGGAGCGGCTTCAAAAAGAGGTTGATGAATTGCGGGGAAAGTATGGTGCGATACAAGCTGCCGAGGCAATCTAACAATGCGATTCTTTCGTTTTGATCTCGAGAGCTTGAATCTTAGCTTGTAGTTTGTTTACAATGGAGTCTCTCTGTGTGATATTGCTATTGCTTTTTCGTTTGGACTTTATTTATATACCTTGGATGAGGATAAGGAGTTTTGCGGGCCTCTCTCCTATTATTTCATTTCCTTTGCGTAGTTGTAGAGTAGTGTTAGGAATAAGTTCAAAAAATTAAATGGCCAGTACAATGATGATCGGCGTCTTCCACTCTACTTCTGAAGCTTGCGTGGAATCGACGTCTGAGGTCTGCAGGTTATCAATGTCGGTATCGTGCGGCTGGCGTATTACAGGGATTATCAAGTCCGGAGACGAGGCAATTACAGGCTCCCGACTTCGCAATCCCCAACCAAATGGCAAAAATTATCATGAGATACTTACATCTTTTTGGAGTCCGCTAAAACCTAACCCATACATGCACGTGATAACTGGATCTTATCACAAGGTGCAAATTTATGCCGGTTGGACCAGAACTCATAGGCTGATATTGCGCTGGTGCTCACGTCTACAGATTCTGCCCGGCATGTTTTGTCAAGTCGCGTAGATGCTATGGGTTTAGTCTCCAAGTGCAGCACACGAGAACTAGGTTTGATATCCAGAAATAGATTTTCTTCATCTCTCATCACACAACCGAGGAAGAATGTCCAAAGATTAGTCTTGAACACTGGGAATGCTTGAAAATAAGAAGCATGTTTCTCGTATTCTAGGTTAAGCAGAATTGAGTGACTTGTGATCGCTACTTTCTCGTCCTTCGTTCATATTACGCTTGTAAACCTCTGCAAGCTACTGACGAAGTTTATATTAGATACCCACACTTTTCTATTTTCTCTGGCTTGTCGCACCTAGGCCTTCGGAATTTGTTATAATATTAGGTAGCCAGCCGAGAGCCTACGGGTTCGATTGCAATCCAGCTAGAAGTTCCGTTCAGTTCCTCGGCGAAACCACTACTATCGGACGACAAGACAGCGATTTCGTCAGAGCTACTTCTTGTTTTTTTTTTTGCTTTTGGCGTGTTCACGTACGCCACATCACGAAATAACTTTATATCTACCGGATCTCCTGTCTATCACGCACAATCTATAATGGCAGAAAAACTCAACACCGACGGGCATTCAGGGTCCGAAGGGGAAAGGGAAGTAGAGGTGGCGATATCGCAGGACAGTGAGTATGAAAAGAAACTGGTACGCAAGTTGGACAGGAATATTGTTCCTGTCGTAATGACGCTGTATCTTTTATCTTTCCTGGACAGGTTAGCTTTTTTTCTCCCTCCAGGGATAGCAGTAATCGAATATTAAAGCGTGAAAGGGTCAATATTGGGTCTGCGAGGCTCTACCATATGGAGAGGGATTTGGGGATGGTGGGAAATCAGTATCAATTGGTATGTGCGAGCAGAGGGGAAAAGCGTTTAGTTAGAAGGCAGCTAGCTGATAAACTTATGCAACAACGACCAGGCAGTGTCGATTCTGTTTGTAACATATCTGGTATGTCCCCTCAACCCTACGAGATACGAAGGTTTCGGATTAATGGAATTTAGGGCTTTGAGATACCAGGAAATCTGCTGCTAAAGAAGATTACACCCCGCTACTACAGTTCGTCCCTCTCCTCCCCACTCATTCACTTGCAGCTAACACCCCGCCAAAGTCTCCTTCATAACCGTAGCATGGGGCATCGTCGCAACCCTCACCGGAACCGTCCAATCCTACGGCGGCTTAATCGCCTGTCGGCTCGTCCTCGGCGCCGTCGAAGCCTCCCTCTTCCCCGGGCTGGCAGTATACCTAACCCTCTTCTACACCAAATCCGAGCTCGCCCTACGGATCGGCTACCTCTTCGTCTCCGCCGCGCTGGCGGGGGCATGTGGGGGGCTGCTGGCGTATGCGATCGGCTTCATGGACGGGATATCCGGGCATTCTGGATGGCGTTGGATTCTTATCATCGAGGGGATACCCACAGTGATCATGGGGGTGATAACCTTCTTCATCCTTGCCGACGACCCGGAGACGGCATGGTACCTCACTGCGCCTGAGCGGGAATTCTGCGCGCTCCGACTAGGTCGCGAAGCAGAGGCGACGGCATCCGCGAAACGCTTCCACTGGGCGGACGTGCGCAGGTGTTTTACCGACTGGAAGGTGTGGGCGTTCGCGCTGGGACAGTTCGGCCAGGACACGATGCTCTACGGGTACTCGACGTTCCTCCCCACAATCATCAAGGACATCGGCGGCTGGACGAACTCGCAGGTGCAGGCGCTCACCATCCCCTGCTACGCCCTGGGGGCGATAACCTACCTCCTCGTCGCGCGACTGTCAGATGCGCACCAGCGCCGCGGGCTGTACGCAATCGTCTTCTCAATCGTGTCAATGATCGGGTACGGGGTGCTTTTATCGGATGCGTCGGCGGGGGTCCACTACTTCGGCTGCTTCCTAGTTGCGATGGGACTATACGTCGCCGTCGGGCTGCCGCTCGCCTGGCTCCCAAATAATTGCCCACGATACGGGAAGCGAACCACAGCGACCGGGATGCAGCTAACGTGTGGGAACGCTGCCGGCATTATGGCGCCCTTCTTGTTCCCTACCCACGACGCGCCGCGGTTTGTCACTGGCCATGCGGTGAGTCTGTCAATGGTTGGGTTTGGCGCGATGTGTTTTGCGGTCCTGTGGTATGCGTATGATCGCCTCAATAGACAGCGTGCGGCAGGGAAGTATGATTACAGGATCGGGGGGATGAGTGAGGAGGAGATTAGAGAGCTGGGTGATGAGTCGTATGTTCCCGTCCATCCGCTATTTCGGTGTGGACAAATGCTAATGGGATTCACAGGCCGAAGTATAGGTATACCGTGTAGACGCTGGTGCAGGGAGGTATATGAGCGCAGATACATTGGTTTGATAGCAGGTTTTACGTTTTCATTGTATCTATTTCATGACGATCCAGAACTTCTCACGATTTGTTACCGCAGCCTTGTCATCGCGTGAATGAGGTGGTGGTGAAGTGAGATGGAGTGATTGATGACGACATTGTACACAAAAAAACGAATGAAGCCAAGCTTTCTTGTTCCCGCTTGCCGTCGACGATCTGCAACGTGATCGCCGACTTTCCCTGGATGTAGGGATGGAAGGGATAGCGCGGTGTCGGGCATCATCTGCCGTCTGTGAAGAGAAAGAAATATAAATGGGTAACCACGACCCTGTTCTTGAGAGGCCGCTTTCTCGCCGCACAGCCACCTCAGCTATTGACGTGCTTTCGATTGCGTCATGGCAAGTGTAAGTATACATACCACGTCTCCATTGTCCACGACACTGAAGAATCATAGATAAAAACAGGCCTTTATTAACGCCCGAACGACTATTCTACAGACAGAAGAAAATAAATGCCAGCTCCTAAAAAAAAGCAAACACACAAACGACAACCTTCCTTCCTTCCTTCTATCGGTTCACACGTCAGTTCTTATGCTCCCGTCCCGCCAACAAGAGGCCACCCTGCGGCCCACCCTTCTCAAATCCTCTGTCTAGAGAGTAGATCTTCCGCCCCCTCAACCAGGTCTCGCACACTCGCCCCCTCAACTCCTTGCCTTCATACACCGTGGTCTTGTTCTTGAAATGCATATCCTGAGTGGTAACCTACTCCTCGTCAGCTAACACTATCTAGATATTTGAAAGGCAGCGAGGGGAGTAGCTTACAGTAAACGACGCCTCGGGATCAAACACGCAGATATCAGCATCATACCCCTCTGCGAGCGCACCCTTCTGGCCCAGCAATCCAACCTGCTTTGCAGTATTCCACGAAGTCCACTCCGCCATCGTTGGCAAATCAACGCCGCGCTTCGAGCCCTCAGTCCACAGCACCGAGAGCCCCAATCCAACGGTGGAGATGCCACCCCACGCCTGGAAGAAGTCGCGATCGCCGCCGTTCTTAGTCAACATCTTGAGGTTGGGGGTACACGGCGAGTGATCCGACACGACGGTCGTAATGGTCCCGTCCTTCAGTGCGTCCCAGAGGAACTCTCGGTTTGACCCCTCGCGGATCGGCGGACAACACTTGTGCCGCGTATCGCCGTCCTGAATGTCTTCGGCCGCGAGCGTGAGGTAGTGGAAGCATGTTTCCGCACTGAGCTTTATGCCTGCTGCGTGTGCCTTCTTGAGGAGCTGGACACCCTCCGCCGCCGAGAGGTGAACAATGTGGAGCTGGAGATCTGGTGCGTGCGGGGCAAGTGCAAGGATTTGTTCAATGGCGTAGGTCTCGAAGGCTGGTGGGCGGGACTCTAGGAAGGTTTTGTACGCATTCAGAGGGCCGGTGGGGACGAGCGGTGGGTCGCCGTGGAGGACGAGGTCGCCCACTGACATGCTGAGTGGTGGCAACATTTCAGCATGGAACATTAATGTTGTTGACGAATCTTTCAACTTTTCCATTGCCTTTGCGACATCAGCGTCGGTGACGGAGGGAAACTCTTCAACCTGGTGGCAATACACATGTCAGTACTGCGTGGATGAGGTGGTGACTCGGGAGGGGGGAAGGAACATACTCCGCTCTGTATCAGGAAGCACTTAAACCCTCGAACACCGGCTTTCACGAGGGGAATCAACTCGTCCTCGTTTCCCGGGATAACTCCGCCATAGAAACCAACGTCAACCCAGCACTGGCCCTTGGCTGCCTTCAGCTTTGTGTTGAGGTTCTCGACCGTGGTAGTGGGTGGAATTGCATTAAGCGGCATGTCGATGACCGTCGTTACACCCCCAGATGCGGCTGCCCTAGTCCCAGTCTCGAAGCCCTCCCATTCGGTTCGCCAGCCTGGTTCGTTCAGGTGTACGTGAGCGTCGACCAGGCCTGGCATCAGGTACTTTGGAGAGTAGTCTGTGTATTGGGTCCCCGACGGGAATCGCGATTCTGGGATGATTTCAGGAAAGACATTGATGATCTTGCCCGAGTGTGGGGAGATGACAATGGTGCCTGGTGTCTGGCGGCGGCCAGGGAAGACGACATTGTTGGAGACGAGAACTGTTGGCAGTTCTTCCGGAGGAGTGTAGGGCGGTTGGTGAACCGGGAGGGTGGAAAGCGGGACAATAGGAGTGTCTAGCAGAGGTGCCATTATAGATTATGATTATATTCGTATTGGGGAGTGGTATTCGAGAAGTTGTTGGGTATATGTGGGATTACTTCGCTGAATCAAAACGGTTGGGGTGTGGGTATTGGCAATGTCAACAACTCAGGAATGCGGGGAGAGAGTAGCTGTTTATAGTACGCAGGAACGATCGAGGAAAGGTCTACGAAGAGGAGGAGGGAAGGTTTAAAGAGGACCGTCCATCCGCGGGGGAAGAGGGGGAGGTGGGATCTCAACAGTTCGCTGGTAAACGGAAGCCTCCGATAAGCTGATAAGCCCTAGCCAGCACTCGCACCCGCCATCCATCGCAACAGCGTCCCGGCAAGCAGAAGGTGGATTCGGATGGCATGCGGATGCGATGACCGTCCTCTGGGATGATCTGTGGACGGGGACGCTTCTAGCGGCTACTTCGTTATGTTCGTCAACGCCTTATCAGCCAGGGGATGACCGTTAGATAGATACGGGTCTTGCAGAAAGCCACGCCACCTATCTGCGGTCTCCTCTCTGCATACACACCCCCTATGGGAAGCTCGGGTGCATATGAGCTTGCGGGATGCCTCTTCATTCTAAGCTGAAGTCTAGAGCTGTAAGCATTGTACATATGCGGGTTCTGTCCCCTCCACCGCCTGTCTTCCTGCCCCTGTACTTATCTCCAAGCAAAAAAGTTTCGGAACTCTCTGGTGCAAGGTCTTATTTTAATTTTAGGTTGAGGTTGGTTCCTGGCATCCATTATTATTGGGAATAACAGAGCCGTGCCCGTGGGCCGCTGTGACGTTGCGTGCATTGAGTTGCCTCGCCCAGGCCACGCGCTAAAAAAAAAGACGGTACCAATCAACCGAATTCTCCCGTGTTCCATCAATCGGGAATCGGGAAATTGGGTTTGGAGTACCTTAGTTGAGGCTGAAAAATTCAGAGATCCCCCCTGAAGTCTAGATTATTCTCTCTTAAACCCATTATCACTTAAGGCCCTACCTACCTCCTCCTTCTTCGTCCTCGTCCTCGTCCTCGTCTTTGTCGGAAAACGTCGTTTTTTTCCGCCGAGAAATAGCGCGACCCGGATGTACCGGTAGACACGAGCACCTGGGGGAGTAATCATCATGAGCCGATAAAGGGATTACTACCTATTACTCGATCAAAACTTCGTCAGCCAGCACCCCCATGATGCGCCATATTACTCGATCGAAACTCCCCCAGAACTGCAGAAAATCGAGGGGGAACCTGTGCGCTATATGTACGTACGTATGCGTCGCGTGAGCCCGGGAGTTGTATACCCATTCCGGCCGTGCAGAGGGTGAGGGGGAGGCGGAGGCGGAGGTGGTCAGGGTGTCACTCGTGCGGGTGCGGCGGGGAAGGAGATGAGATCCCCTTTTTCCAGTGCGCCGTCCATTAAAGACAGGGCATGAGGTGGACGCGGAGAACAGTGGCTATGGAATACCAGTATCGACAGTTGAGGCCGCTTCCACCCGTCGCCGGGGGAGACTATTGCAGTTAGTGCGCCAGCGATGTTCTGGTCCAGAACTTGTTTTACCTTACCCCCCCCCCCCCCGGAAGGCGGCCCCCAAAACACTTAACCCCATGGCCCCAATGCCAGGGTATACCAGGGCTGAGAGTGCGTTCTTGTTAAAGCCACAATAGCTATTTTCGGACGGACTGCGACGAGGTCGACGGAATTGTCGGTAGCGGTCTTGCACGGGGTTTCTGGGTACACCCCGGGTGTATACCAAGTGTTGTCGCTTTATGTTGCCCGGAACGGCTGCAGGAATACTTGCACCCAGCTGCAGCACATCTTCCCCCCCACAAATGACTGGCTTACCGAAGCAGGAATGGTTCCCTCATCATTCGAAGGAGGGCCAGTGACATAGCACCTGTGTTCCAAGAACGGGCCGGGGGAAGTGGTTCAGAGAGAATCTAATTGTACAGAAAAATAGCGAGTCGAGGCTCAGCAGGGGGAGCTCGCAAAACAAATAACGCCGTACGATCTGGAGCGGAGGACGGGAGCCCAATCTCTAGCGGCTCCGGGGAGTATACCACAGCTGGCGGCTGAAGTGGGTGATGCTGTGGCTTCAGGTGGTTCTGGCCGGGAACGGTGGGCCCGTCATGCATTGTATGCAGCAACCTCTCCGGAAAGTAAAGCTAGAATGCAGTGACGCGGTAGTTCATTAAGAAGCACCACTCTGGTTTGTAGTAGTGGAGTCGACTGTCTTGTTGCGAGTTGTGGCTTACATCTCTGCTTGTGTAATGGCTATCTGGGAATACGTCTCCATTCATGAATAGCAAGCGTATGTGAATTCAGAAGCAATTCAACTGACAAAGTTCATTCACGGTTCAGTGCTAAGATTTAAGGAAGCCAAAAACGAATTGGTAATTCAATTAGATATCGTGGTGGGTGAACACCATCAAACGCCTACCGACAGCCAAAAACTCCACGCTTGTCCAAAGTCCAAAACAATATACGAGCCATCACCATATATCTCCCTATATCACCTCTCTCATAAAAATTTTATGTCCCTCTTCCTCATTCTCTTTCCAAACTGCCTCCCAATTCTCCCTCAGCTCACTCTCCACATCTTCCCAAACCTCGGTTGCCCTAACATGCTCCTCCTTCTCTCCCCATTTCTGAAGCCTATCTTTCCACACCGCCTTGATGACCTCCGTCACAGCCATCAGCCCCCCTCCATCTCCATGAATAATCTCTCTAGTCCACGGTCCCATCACCTCCTGTAACGTATCCATATCCGTCTCGACATCGTCCGGCCAATGCACCATCGGGGGGCAAATCATATCCCTGATCGCACCTACTGTAGTCCCCAGAACTTCGCCCGCCGCATGTTTCCCGCAATGATTCTCTTTGATGATGTCGGCCGGGAAATACGGTGTGAAAAATGCTGGACATTTTTGTGCCATATCGCGAATGACTTCGAAATCGGCGAGGTAGTATCCCCCTCGCCGCACCATGGAGAATATGGCATACCATAAAGCATTGGCGCGTTCGGGATCGTCAGGTGGCATCCAGGCTGCAGCCTTGGCGAAATTGACTGCCGCGGTGCCGAGGCGGGAGGGGCTGGATGCTATTGGTCCGCGCTTGCCCGTTTCGACGGAGTCGAGAGGGACAGTGTCGATATCTATGCCGTGTCTGAGGTTCCCGAACGCGATGAAGGCATATGCCTTTGCGAGCGGTGCGGTGTAGTGTGTATAATATACCCCCCACCAACCTGCCTCTCCAGCAGGAGGGGAATACCTCTCTTCCTCGGGAGGATGGGGGTTGTTTTCGAAGGAATGAACAATCCATTCCCCGACTGCTATAATTTCATCCAGAAGCTTCCCCTTATCCTTGGCTGTGAGGTTGGGATTGATCCGGTGATCGCGAAGATATTTCATTAGAAGCGACTCTCCGAAATGAACCCTGACCTGGCGAAGAAAGGTTTCTTCCAATGTCCGGCCACGGAGACTACCGTCTACATCCGGCCATTGAGCTCGTGCCCCTTCAATAATCTCTACACAACGGCGGAACTCGTCGCTGCCAATTTGGGTAGCATCAAAAACAGTTTTCATGAAGCCGTTCATCTGCAGTTTACCCGACTTTAGCTGTCTGATCCATACAAGCTACTAGTGGGATAGACTAACAAGACATGAGCGGATGCTTAACTGCAATGCCGGGCGAACGTAGTCCCATCCAGTAGCTTTGGTGCTGCCACCGCCAACATCGAAAGGCGTTACTTCTCGAGCAGCGGGTGCTTCCGTTAACCGGCGCGCATACTCAGCAATCGTCTCCTGGGGCGAAAGTTTTGGGCCAATAGCGTTCCGCCTCTGTTGCTCAAGAATAAAACAAAGCTTCAGTTTCTCCAGCCCATTCATATCAAACCTCCCCACGCGAACATCTTCGACCATGGCTGTGGTGAGTTCTTCAAGAGTTTGGAGCCGTCCAAAAACCACTTGTGCCGGTGTAGCTACTCCCGGTATCGGCATTTCTCGGATGTGAAACTCTTGAAGATGAAGATATGCGTTGTGGAATTGCATTTCCCTGCAACAGTAAGCACCACCACATTACGCACCCAGAATTGCGGGCCTCACGCTATCCACAGACGGCGGAAGCAAGATCCAACTGGTGGCCAGGCTCCCATCCTCTCTCCCGCTTGCATTCGGCGCTCGGCTTCGCGGACGATGAGAGCCCCAGGTGAATTGAGCTGGTCGCGAGGGATGAAAAGCTGGTCGGGGTGTTCCGGCTTAACAATAAGCTTCTTGTTCAAAGCTATGTTGTAATTAGTACAAACTTGAGGAAGATGTGGAGTACCAACCAATCATCAGCTTCATAACCTCCGCTTCCTCCTTCTTCTTCGTTTCTTCGCTCAGACTCGCGTCCGATCTCGTAACCTCCAGCGCCTCTTCATACACCACTAAAGATTCTCGAAACCTCTTCATAGCATCCAGAACACTCGCCTTTCGGCGGTATCCCTTTGCCCACTTTGGATCAAGCTCCACACAACGTTTTGCATCATTTAGAGCGAGTGGTAGACGCCCAAGCGAAAGCAGCGCTGCAGAGCGGTTCGAGTAAAGAGTTTGAGAGAGGGGATTGAGAGCAATTGCTTCAGTGTAGTTTGCAAATGCTTCCGTAAAGTTCCTAGTAAACAAGATTAGTTGGCTCTTCTTGAAGTGGATTGAGGAGGTTGGGTATCGGGGACACACTTCGCACGAAAGGCAACATTCCCCTTCTGCTTCCATTCTTCAGATTGCTGGAGCTGGGCTTCGGTGGGGGGAGGACGTGGTGGAGGCATGGTTGTGGCTGAGAAATACGAGAGAGCTTGTAAGGTTTAGAGATGTTTGTTGACAGGGTTTAGGTTAGCTCGTGGTTGCGCTTAATGTTGACAGCCCGTCTCAGCCGATATGGTGGGACGCCCTCCACCGGAACACTTTTGCTAAGACCGAGGGCCATTTTGGGAAGCTTATTTCTCCACCAAAAAAAGTCGAAAAAATATTTAGACACTGTCAATCGACTACTTGGGTGATGCTCTTCAACCTGACAGCAAAATTTTCTAAATTGGTCATGGTGGAGAAATAAGCGTTTAAAAAGTGGGTTTTTTGCTGTGGCAGGGGGGATGTCCATGGTTTATTTACTGCTTATCACCATAGCAACGGCTAATTTATTGCCTAATTTGGTAATTATTTGGCTATTTTGGCGATTATTGGTTAATTTCTGGTTAATTTTTTGGGTAAAAATCCCAAAATTGCCGATTTGAGGCTGAAAAGGTACCCTTAGCGCATTACTAAGCGATTTTTCTGAATGTCCAGGTGCTCAGGCTGAGGCGTCCCCCACATATCGGTTCTGCGGTACCGTACGGTATGAGCAGTACGGTACAGCACAGTACAACGCAGTACAGCGCGCTGAAAGTACCGAGTAGCTGGGCTTGATATCGTGAACCAGTTTCAGATTTCCTGCGCTCGGGGTTCGAGCTTATCGCAAGCTCGCCCTGCTGGCATACGAGCGATGAGTATGTGGTAGTAGCCCTGTGTAACACGAATGGAAGGTTAACACCTACCAACCACATAGGGAACGCTCCCTTTCGAGTATTACTCTAGATCTCTACAGTATGGTGCAATACTGCAGTATCGTACAATATCGTACAGTGCGGCCTCCAGTGAAAGATGTACTGCAGTTAAGTAACTATAGCTTTATGCCTTATAATCCCGAGAATAGTGGAGAACTAACTAATATCACCAATAGTCACTCACCCCTCTATAAATGTTATATATATAGCGCCAATGTTCTGCTGCCTTATTTGCTGTCGGCATCTGCAGAATTCCTTAGCTGAGGGAAATCTTTATGCATGCTCAGGGTATAAGACGTATCACTCCCGTCATGCCCCACCCTTCACTTAAACCTCCCTCATGGAGAGTAACTACACTCTGGTCCCGCATACCCACCGATGATGAATTCCTTGCGCCCCGGCATACATCATAGGGGGGAGCAAGCATTCATCTCAGGAACTACTCATTCTACTCGATAGGTATTGAAATACATCCTCCCAAAGTTGGATACAAACTGCAATTTGTGTACACTAACTTTTTCATAGTCTCCAAAATCCCCTTCCATCAGTCCCCGCAGAAGATCCTCTCCCCTCTCCTCCCTGCAAAGTACTTGACTTCAGACAATGTCGATACAGCTTCCAGCATAAAGCGCCGGTTGCTCAGTTGTATCTTCGGCTCTTGGGTCACATCATTATCAGGCTGGCGCATGGGCACCCTTGCTTACGTTACGATAGTATTCTTACTCAACCTTCTTGTCCAATATGGGCCATCATCGATTCCCTCCGCATGATAGACTGGGAGCAGTATACGAAGGCTCTTGTTCTCACACAAAAACATGTCAATCTGGACACATTTAGGCATAAATACGCTGAGCACGCCTGCACCGCCCGGCAGCAACTACACTCAACAGGTAGTCTTAAGGGGGATCTAATGGCTTGTTCCTCCCTGGCGCTAAGTAATATACCACAGTGTCTCATGAGTCCTACACGTGAGGAAGTCGATCGGGCACAATGCTGGACATTGGGTGGACATTGGCGTGCCGAGCGTTCGAAATATGTGGCGAGGGATCAGTCGCCGGCAGTCTTTGCTGTGGTAGTGTATTAGGATAACCTCGCTCCCACTTCATTTATTGTAATGAGATATTTAGCGGCACTGGTCGTTTTAGTTGAAGGCTGACCACAACTGGCGATCCAGGTACAACTCCCACAATTGCCGCAAACGATTACTCAGTCATCTTCACTATAGAGAAGATTTTAAATTCCACTTCCTCGCCACCCTTAAATACTCAGGACGACTCAGTTTATTCACCCATGATATCACAAGTTCGGAAAGAACAGATGTTCCACCAGAAAACCGAACATAGGAGTTGCTCTCTCTAAAAGAATACATCAGGGCCTAAGATAACAATTTCCTCTCTAAACACAGCAATCTCCTGATTATAATGCACGGCGCGAATGCAACGTCGAGCGAAACCGTGAGATATACGACATAGGTAAGTGCGGAAACTGATCCTGACCCGCAATATTGGATTGGGTGTCTGGATTCGTATTCGTACAAATCTATGGTAGAAATGGTTCTCAATGAAGGAAACTGGACCTTCGAAGGCTTCGGTCAGGCAAAGAATGTTGGTCCGAAAAAATGCCTAAAGTCTATAAACTACAATTTTCCACAGCAATACTGTCAGTTTATCCAAGTAGGACTGACTATATCCAAATAAACAACAGCTGATTTAATGGGTCATTCGTAGTTCCAGTCATCGTATGCAGTTTCGTCAAGGCCCTTTGCATGCTCCTAACCCTTCGCAAGAGGGACTTCCTCTAATTACAATCGGCGACGCTGTCTAAAGCTTTCTGACGAAGCCGGATCCGAACACATTAGGCATCTGCCATGCGGGGAAGGACTACATCGAAGCCCAGCGCAAATCGCGTCGTCTATGGAACACGGGCGAACCAAGACCTGTAGAATGCAAACCTAGGAAGCACCGATGGTAGACGGCTGCTAGCCTGTCACAGTGAGGCATCTGTGTCTGCTTCATATCGGCTACGTTGATTGTAACAATGGTGCTCTTGGTAAAAGCTGTGCAATAATATGAGTTATCATATAGCAACAAAGATATCAAGGATATTTGGGGTCGAGGTTTCGGCAGAGTAGACCAAGGATCAATTATAACAACATTCGGCAAGCAGATGCCAATGGTTAACGTTGCGGCTGCTAATGCACCCCAATCCCTACTCATTCCTTTACCTAATGTACAACGCCGTAATCACTAACATTTTGATGGGAGTTGAATGGAACCGCTACGCCCACTGGCGAAAGACGCTGCATGTTCCCTTATAATACGGGATACCGCTCATGATTCTCTCCAGGCTGTTGCACTGGCTCACGTCGCAAGTGCTCTTCCTGGCAAGAATCGAGGTTCATAGTGACGAGGCTTGTATAGTACCATCTCTACCGCGGGCTTCAGCATTATTGTAATCATCTTCATGTTACCCTTGGGGGTCCTGACGGTGGCCGCGGCGATAGCCTCAGGCTTCAGGTGGTATCAGTATGATATGCCACTTGCGGGCAGCTGTTCAGCTTCTATCAGCGCTGCTTGTTACCCTGTACGCCATGACTCAGACGCGGTAATGAGGCGGCTGAAATGGGGAGATGTTGGTGGGGATGATGCAAGACATTTATCGTTCTCAGCTAAGGATGTGGGAATTTCAATGGAGGGAAAGATGTATGCTAGTATGAACACGACACTGTGATGAACTACGGACTTTGGCGTTTATCTTAGGTATATTCGTTGTCTAGAGTAGAGAATCGATTTTCTGGGGTTCACAGGAAAGGAGATCTGGAATGAGTCCTGACACGGATAAAAAATTCCGATTATTCCGTAATTGTGAGAATCTCCTTGCTTCCGTACCCGCCGCATGTGGTACAGGCGTTTGGAGTAGCATGCAGATGCCACCAAGTATCTCTTGGTGGCTGCTCTCACGAAAAGTACTTCACAGTGTACTTTGTGTTGCGTCTCTAAACGCCTGTTCCGAGCACACACGTTTCGTTCCCTTCCGAATAATGTCAGAGTACCGAAATAGAAAATAGAACGGCCCGAAGAATGAAACTGAAGGGGGAGTTACAGTTTTTTTTTTCCGGCTCCTCTCCAGTTTCGGATGCGGCCAGATATTCCACGATGGGTAGGAGGGGCATGCATATGCACAAACGGAGAGTGCTCACGTCTTGATATTGTTCTCAGGAGGGCTCTGAGGCTGGTACATCCAAAACAAGATCCAGATATATTAACTGCCAGGCACCAGACCCACTGCTTGAGACATAGTACTCTGTGATTCGCGAGCGAAAAGGAAAGAGATTAGGGCTGATGGTTGTATCATAATTCGTATGCAATTAATCGTGAAGTCACCAATTGGGCGTCAGATGGCGTAAGTCGGCCGGCATTTTGCCGGCGCCTAGGCAAATGTTGTTCGCAACAAACCAACAGCGAAGTAACTGAGAGGGGCACAGTTGAGTTTTAAAAAATTTGAAGCCAGTCGTAAAACAATAGTCAGCTTGGAGGAGCTCCTCTCCCTGGTTTAACTCAAGTGTATCAGGTTGTCTGTATTCGCTGCACCCTGCACTTGCTTCCTCTTTCTCTCCCCTACATCCATCCACATCATCAAAACCACCTTCATCTTCAAACAATTGAAACCGCTACACCTCTCATCGTCACTCGCCTGCATACAAAATATATTCAAAGTTTCGTCTGGAAACGATATCTCCTGTACATCTTGCGCATCTGCCCTATCAGCCCTTTGCGACAACGCAGAAGCTCGAGCTGGTTGGTACCCCGCTGCAATTGTGGCGCGCCCCGCCTTTCCCCGCCCCTCATCGTCGATATCTTCATCAGCACAGAATTCCCAAGTCGCGTCCAGAAGTTGACGCTGCGAATTGTATTCTAGAGTCCACCGCTAACGTTGGTGCTATTTTGGACAGAGCTACAAGGTCGGTCGTTTAGGTGCTGAACTATCTCCTCCGCATACTTCAATCTTGCTAGCAGCCTTCTCTTCGCTAGTTTTGTTGATTTCACTTTTGAACTTTATCATCTGAGTTCGTTACTTTCCTTGCTCCGCTCACCGAGTGGTATATTAGACTTTGAAAACTCATTGCGGTGTAGCACTATCGCATCGGGAAAGTAAATACCCGCCGAGCTCGGTCAGAAACCCTTTCCTCGAGGAATACCGCCGAGAAAGATGTCCCAACGACATGGGTCGAGGAAGATCAGCTTCAATGTAAGCGATCAGTATGAAATTTTGGACGTCGTCGGAGAAGGAGCGTATGGTGTTGTTTGGTATGCTTTCCGTGCGAACGCTTGCATCCGAGTGTCCGCAATAGCTAACCGCCGCGGTGGATCCGTGTAGCTCAGCTCTTCACAAGCCTTCTGGGCAGAAGGTCGCTATCAAAAAGATCACACCATTCGATCACAGCATGTTCTGTCTGAGAACTCTGCGCGAGATGAAGTTGTTGAGATATTTCAATCACGAGAATATCATCAGCATCTTGGATATCCAAAAACCCCGGGATTACGAGTCCTTCAGTGAGGTTTACTTGATCCAGGTGTGTAGGCTCCGCACATCTAGCGGCAACAATATGACTGATGGGGGGTTATAGGAACTGATGGAAACCGACATGCACCGTGTCATCCGTACTCAAGATCTGTCCGACGATCATTGCCAGTATTTCATCTACCAAACACTTCGTGCGCTGAAAGCTATGCACTCGGCGAACGTTCTTCATCGCGACCTCAAGCCATCGAATCTCCTCTTAAATGCTAATTGTGATCTGAAAGTCTGTGACTTCGGCCTGGCCAGATCCGCAGCTAGCACTGAGGATAACTCTGGCTTCATGACGGAATATGTTGCTACTCGGTGGTACAGAGCCCCGGAAATCATGTTGACGTTCAAGGAATACACCAAGGCAATTGATGTGTGGAGCGTGGGGTGCATCTTGGCCGAGATGTTGAGCGGCAAGCCATTGTTCCCCGGTAAAGATTGTAAGTACTTCTACTGAATCGTGGGATGTGTGTAGTACTGATCTAGAGTTACACAGACCATCACCAACTTACCCTTATCCTTGATGTTCTCGGAACCCCCACCATGGAGGACTACTATGGTATTAAGTCTCGCAGAGCCAGAGAGTACATCCGTTCTCTGCCCTTTAAGAAGAGAATTCCCTTCGGGACCATGTTTCCCAAGACGTCTCCTCAAGCTCTCGATCTGCTAGAGAAGTTGCTTGCATTCAATCCCGCGAAGCGCATCACGGTCGAGGATGCTTTGAGACACCCGTACTTGGAACCGTACCACGACCCCGAGGACGAGCCTACCGCTCCCCCTATTCCAGACGAGTTCTTCGATTTTGACAGACGGAAGGACGATCTTTCCAAAGAGCAGTTGAAGAGTAAGTCAATTCACGGTTTGTTCTGTATGGCCTGGTGCTGATGCTGATGGGTGTGCTATAGCTCTTATCTTCGAGGAGATCATGCGATAGGTGTGTCGGTAATTGAAGCATCATGAAGAAAGGGAATATTGCAGAACTAGGGGTTTTTTAGGTTGCTAAAGACGTGACTAGCAACGGAGAGGCAACGGGTCTATATTTAAGCAGGTTTTTGCATGGGCCTTATGTACCTACTCAAGCATTTCCTTATATCCCTTTGCTGTCTGCCCTTGAATTCTGGGTCAAATCATGTCAGAGTAGTTTTAACGTTTTTCTTTATAAAGTTGGCGGGGGCAGAATGAACAAAACAAGCCCAACGTGTGCTCGTCTATTCGTCTCTGATCACATCCCCGTGACATCTAAGAATACCTGCGTTGGTGACACGCACTCCCGATAGATATGATCCGCACGCCAGGGGTTAGGTTTTACGAATATTTAATGCTGTGTGTGGCTCCAATTAATGAACGGATTAAAGCTTTTTTAGTTTGATCGTGATGCATCGTGCCAAAATGGTTACATCTGGTTCGTACGGACCTCAGTTTCTCGCGGATTCTTGATCGTAACCTCGACGGACGCCACTTTGACATCACCCACGCGGGTCATAATGCAGATTCAACGTATCTGCTAGTAAATAATGGGGCAGATGTTCGATTGAGTTCTTCACTGCCGCATGGGCGGTATGTGGTATAACAGCAAACACATGAGAATTGGTGAGGGTTGTGTTGATTGGTCCGGATTGACATTGACCTACAGGGGTTTTGGGATGCGGGAGGGCATTGACGTCACTAAGAACCAGGCGGAATGATATGTAGACACCAACTATAGATATCAGCAAAAATACCTCTTAGCTAGTACTCTAGATTCGTCCCCTCTCCATCTCCCCTCCTCTTTCATACACCTCGTTCTCAAAACGGGACACGCAAACCATCTTGAATCCAGATACCAGAGTGCATCACATGTAGGTTGATTCTGGTCTCACGATACGTGCAGAAATATGCTTTAAAAGCCACAACGCCAACTAACGGAATGGAGTAGACCCTCTTTAACCTTTATTCATAGAAACTCAGTCTTAGCGAATCCCACCGACGTCACAATTCATCTTTGCCACGACGTACCACCACAATGTCAGCTGCTGCCGCAATCAAACAACAAAACGGCGTTTTCTCTGCGTCCCCGCTGGCTAATTCCGAATTGGCCGCTGACATTACTCTGGCCGCTCCCGAAGATGCACCGCCCAGCGTCAAGCTCTCGGGAAACATCATCTCTGCGACTTTCCTCACGCCATACACCTTTAGCTACAGGCAGAAACCGAAGCGTGGACCGGGATGCCCTACATGGGAATTGACGCCACGACGCGGGTCTTCGGCCTTGTATGATACCTTGAAGCACCTGGCTTCCCCTGAGAACAAATGGAACCACACGATCATCGGATGGACCGGAGAGATCACGGAGATATCTTCACAGTCGAAGACGAACCCCTGGCAACACATGCAGAATTCTAGACTTACGCAGGCGGTGAATCCTCCACCTGCCAATAACACAGTGACCGGAAGGCCTACAGCTCCCAATAATCTGTCGAGTCACTCCCGCAGCTATGCTATACCCCCGCCGGTGCCTGTCTTCGATGGAAGCGGTGATAGGATGACGATGAAGGCCAATTACACACCCAGCCATGCGGAAGAGGAGCAGTTTCCCCGTATTAATAAGGAGGGAAGGAAAGAGTTGCAGGCGGTCTTAGCAGAGAAATGCCGCGATGTTGGTTGGGACAAAATTAGAGCCGTGTGGCTGGGGGATGAGGAAGGCGGAGGCATTTCGTTGACGGGGATGGATAGATGGATGAAATACGCGGAGAAAGGTTCGTAGTTTCAGTCGTTTTTCTTTAGAGGAGTGAGTTTTGCTTACACATTCTTTCGCAGTGCTTTGGCCAACATTTCACTATATCATCCCTCAGACGTTCCCCTTGGCGGAAGGGGCGGCGCTGAGTGAGAAGGACTGGTGGAGAGATTACCTGAGGTTCAACAACGCCTACGCCGATGAGATATTGAAGACCTATACCCCTGGAGATATCATCTGGATCCATGATTACCACCTCCTAATGCTTCCGGAGATTTTGCGCCAGCGAATTGGACGGGATTTGCACATTGGTCTCTTTGTCCATGCACCCTGGCCATCGTCAGAGATATTTAGAATCATTTCCCGGAGAAAGCAACTTCTCTCAGGAATGTTGGCTGCCAACATGATCGCCTTCCAGTCGGAAACGTACAAAGGGCATTTCGTGTCATGCTGTAAACGAATCCTCGGGTTTAGCGAATGTCTGGATGCGGATGGCAAAGTCACAGGTGTAGAGACCTTTGGGGCACACTGCGCTGTTCATGCTTCGCCGATTGGAATCGACTACCCGAAAGTCAGAGCTACGGTGTCACACCCCGATGTACAGGTGAATATGGATAAAATCAGAAAAGGATATGGTGATAGGAAGATTATTGTCGGGAGAGATAGACTGGACAGTGTTCGTGGTGTGCTTCAGAAGCTTCGTGCGTTTGAAAGGTTCTTAGAGGAACACCCGGAATGGGTTGACAGAGTTCGTAATCCTGCTGTCTAATTACTGATGATCACCATTTACTGATTTTGAATGTCTAGGTTGTTTTGATCCAAATCACGTCACCATCTTCCCTAGTAGAATCACAGGCAATAGAACTTAAGGTTTCAGAGCTGGTATCAAAAATCAATGGAAGATTTGGCTCGTTACACTACACCCCCGTCCAGCACTACCCGCAATACCTACAGCCCCAGGAATACTTTGCGCTCCTCCGTGTAGCGGACATAGGCTTAATTACTAGTGTGCGCGATAGTATGAACACCGCATCTTTAGAGTATGTCATCTGCCAGGCCGACACACACGGACCCGTTATTCTCTCCGAATTTACCGGAACCGCCGAGTCTCTCCACGACGCCATCATCGTTAACCCGACCAACACAGCCCAAGTCGCACACGAAATTGCGAAATGCCTCGAAATGTCGGACGAGCAGAAGAAGGCCCACTACAAAAAGCTGTACGATTATGTCACAATAAACACTAGTCAAGCCTGGAACAGTCGCTTCCTTCACCTCCTCTTCAAAGAACTGGAGTATGATGCGTCTCACCCCATCACCCCAGTGCTTGATTCACAGCGTCTGCTGAAAGCATATAAGGAAAGCAAGCAGCGCATCTTCATGTTCGACTACGACGGCACTCTTACACCAATCGTCACTGACCCAGAGATGGCGATTCCGTCAGATCGCGTGGTACGCACCCTCAAGCGGCTCGCCCAAGAACCCGAGAACAAGGTGTGGATCATATCAGGCCGAGACCAGAAGTTCCTGAGCACCTGGTTGGGACACATCGACAAGCTGGGACTCAGTGCCGAACACGGCTGCTTCCTCCGACACCCGGGGGAAACGGAATGGCAGAACCTCGCCGAGACGATGGACATGGGATGGCAGAAGATCACGGAGGAAATCTTCTCGCGGTACACGGAGAAGACGGAGGGGAGTTTCATAGAGAAGAAAACGGTGGCAGTTACATGGCACTACCGTCGCGCGGAGTTGGGGCTCGGAAGACACATGGCCGCGCTGTGTCGGGCGGAGATGTCAGTTGCGTTGCAGGGGTGGCCGGTGGAGGTTATGGAGGGGAAGGCGAATCTAGAGGTTCGACCTCAGGCTCTGAATAAGGGAGGGATTGTACGTGCCCTCGTCACGGAGATGGAAAATCCTAGATTTGTGTTCTGTGCCGGTGACGACCGTACAGATGAGGATATGTTCCGAGTGCTGAACGAGCTGGAAAGTGAGGGAAAGAGTAAGCTGGGTGAGGTGTTTACTGTTACTGTTGGGCCGAGTAGCAAGATTACAGAGGCGAAGTGGCATCTGCTGGAGCCTAGTGATGTCGCTGATGCAGCTGGACTGTGTGTGGGTTTTGTTGATCCAAGGGATGTGGGCGTTGCGAAAGGGGTAGAGAAAATTTGAGCGGGAAGGGGAAGCTGAGTAGATTTGATTAAATAGGTTTCTCGTGCCTAGCCTCCTACGGCTGGCCATGAGAAAATTAACTAGGAATGGATAGGTTTTGTTGATTGAGTGTTCGAGTGATATTGTGTGCGACGGATATCGGTCCCGAGAATAAAGGAGAATCGACCTTCTCACATTTTGTATAGTGAATCAATTTATGGGAAAGGTATTCTGCGGTGAGTTATGGGAATATCAACCACACCTCAGTCACGTCGAAGCTAGGACTGAAGTTGATAGCCTCATACGTACCCTTGTTGGGGGTTTTTGTCGATGATACGGGGAAGCTAATGATTCAGTGTTAGTTCCACGCCTTACACACAAGGGTCTCGCCGGAAGTCCGGGGCCGTAAACATGGCTATGCGTAGGGTAGGGAAAATGTAATCAAGTGAAGTTTTATGTTTCAACCGGGGGTAAGATTAATAGCTGGTGAGTGGGGTTTGCAGAACCTATTCATTTTCAGGTTTCTTCAGCGGTAGATGATGTACATTGGGGTATGATTGCTGTCTGTACCTAGTGGAACTATGCAGAAATTCGTCCGAGAGGAACAGTCATTGCTTATCTTTTAGATCGTAGCAACTATGTTATGGACGGATAACACTATTCCACCCAGAAGATCACCATTCAATTCAAAGTTCTACAAGATAAATCTTGCTATAGCTTTCCTCGGTGGAATAAATTGCGACGTTTATTTGACCAGCGGTTGTAGAGTAATGGACAATATAAAGTATCCATTTTGTAGTATCTATTACAACCAGATCTACTATACAGTAGCCCCCAAGAAACCCGTTCTTAATCCGCTTCTCGGCAGCTTTATTTTGGTTGGAAAGCAAGTAAAGGCAAGTCATTTATGACGCCCCGGAACTGAATATCTAGAGTTCTGATAGCATACAATATGGTACCCCACACGGTGACTTGTGAATCACCGGGTTGATTCATAAGCATTCACTTGCCCCTTTGGAAAAAAACTTATATTGTCCATTCACAAGCTATCTTCATATAACAAAATTTTCTATACTGTAGCGGTCAAGAGGGATGGTACACTCCTCTCAGCTGTAAATATTGTAATGCACCGAAGGTCTGACATATTTTGAGTAGAACAACTTGTTCGAGCGTACGATAATCTAAGCACGACCAAGAAACTTCTCCAAAACATTCTTCTGTTTTCATCCTAAAAGAACTCCAAAAGAACTTCTTTTTTGGCCTATATTTCCTAGGCTATTAGATACCGACCTCACTGACGTATTCTGGACTCAAGTACAGCTTCAAACTGACGCTGACATGGTATAATATTTTCGAGTACGAACACCCCTCTTGACCGCTACAGTATATACATACCTACCATAATATCTTAAACCTATACTTACGCATGAGTTCGATGTCGTCAACGACTACCACCAACGTCTGCAAGGGGTTTCCCGAAATTACCAGACCAGACCCAGCTCCGGCTTCCCCGAGCGAGAGGAAGGGAGCGAGGGGGAGGGAGGGAGGGAAAAAACGTGTTCTACCTTGGGGAGTTGCGTCATACCGCCGGATGCACGCACGGGAATACTTCAAATAAGTACCGGTGGATGTACGGTACTTCCGCACACGTGTCCGTCCAGAACTTCAAGCAACCAGACATTGATGGTATCCTCGGCTGAAAACAAAAGTCTCCAGACAGGCTAGAATAATGCAGACTTGATTTGGGGATTATCTTGATCTCATCTCTATAGAAGTAGATGTTCTTAGGATAGCTTCCTATATCCCATCTTTTCGACTTGTCCGGAGACAACTTGTCTTCATCAAACAATTTAATCTCCCGGCCCCGGTTTGGGAATATTTGTCCCGTAACTATGGCGGACGATCTTGCACAAGAACGGATCCCTTATTTATTGTTCGTACACACTCAAAAAGCCTAGATTTACAGACCAGAAAACCCCAGAAGATGTAAGAATAATCACTAGATGTCACCCAAACTAAAAAACAGATGCAGACCTGTAGGAACCCCGGAATTAGTAGAATAGCGCTCAAACAAAGCAAGGAAAAAAAATTAAACCACTTCACGTCAATCGTTCATGCACCCTCAACCGAAATACTTCCTGAACTCCTCCTGACCCCCATTCTCACCACCTCCAACTGCGAATACGCAATTAGAAAAATAGCCCTTGAATTCCTCCGTCTCAATAAGCAGTTCTTGCCATAATTGGCACACATCTCGAACCGGGTTCCGGTACGAGCTGCTGCTGGCTGAGAGCGCCTGTGTTTGGTTCCGAGAGCCGCTGGGTGGGCTTTGGTTGCTGGGATATCCCGGATGATGTCCGTCCCCGATGCCGGTGCCGGGTCCGCATGAACCGAACCCTCCCAATACGAGGTTGATATGACCGTTCCAAGCCGCAATCCGTAAAATCGTCTTCATCTTCTCTTTCTGCAGCTCCCTCTCCTCGGAGAACGAGTAACTGCCAGTCTCATCAACTTTAGGTCGACGAACTGCAGCAACTGAGACAACGCTGATGGCGGTCCATTCGCATTCCGGCCACAAAGAGTATTCAGCTTCATGACCTGCCCGAAGAACGATGGTGTTTGGGGAGTAGATTCCGCCGGTCTGAGGGAGTGGGTAATAGGTCTCCACTTGCGGATTCCTAGGGTCGGTAGAGCTCAAAGTCTGTACTAGGTTGCTCCTTCGTGCAAGACTCTCCTCTGCTCCCAACCCCAGGAAACCGCCTTCCCAGTCTCCACCAGGTTTCTTCTCATTTGCTGTATTCAACACAAGGATTCTATTGGTGGGAGGTGATTGCATGATGTTTTTGAAGAAGACGGGAGGAGCTCTTTCAGCTGGGGTTGATGAATTGGCTTGTGGGTAGGAGTAGCTCTGCCAGTTGATACCAATATCAAAGGGGTCCCCTTCCATTACTGCGGAGCGGAGCTTGTGGCAGGATGCCTCTGGAAGCACCGGAAGGGGAGAGGAGTAAGGGTAAAAGTAGCTGGTTGGGTCGGTTCCTGAGCGTGAAGGAAGGGTAGGAAAGAGAGAGCGGGTTTCTGCCGCAGCAGCAGCGGCCCGCTGTCGATGGGTCGGCATGGCAACAACTCAAATGATATATATTGTATGATGGACTCCAGATTCCTAGAAACTACCTCTGCCACCAAAACTGCCTCCGCAAGTGGTACTGCACGATGAAAGAATATAGTGCGATCTGAAAGAAGGAAGACGTGTGGATAACTCCGTAGATTTCGAATCCGCTCCGTTGGGCCGATAATGAAGGTAGCATACTCAGTCTCCGGGGAAATTTGCGTCTTAAAAGGATGTCATTGTCATTGGGTTCAGTCCCAGTTTAAGCCCAAGTCAAGGTCCCCTCAAATGAGAACGTTGAATACTCACACACCGCATCACACACCATCTCTTGGAATTCGTGCAGTGACCAGAGAGATCTGTGTCATCCAAGAGGTTGGTAGCGATAAGCGAACATATCCTTTTGCCAGATGTGATGGCAGTAGCCGTTCGTCCCATCGATTGCAAAAGACACTATTCCGTTTCAAACGCACCGAGGGACTAGGTGAGGTAAAGAGTAAGTCCGATTCGCTAGTACAATAGTAGATTTGGGAGCTGCATCGATCTTGCAAGGAAGTCTTCTTGAAGCAAGATCGGATCCCGCTTGACTGGGAAGAAGATTGCTTTTTTAAGCATTATGGGCACAGTAGCAAGGTCGTGGTCGTGTAGTACTACAAAAAGTAAGCAAGGAGGTCAGTGGGTTGGTACGTGACGCTGAACACTTCACGTCACCTAGGGTACTTGAGTAAAGACATCAACACGGTATCGAGGCACACGAAACTGCGTATATGCCTATATGTGACACCCAGCGTGCTGATAGGTACAATTTAAGAGGGACGTAGGTAGTTCTGTCTAAGATTGGGTTTCCGAGATGTTGAGGTCGTGAAGGGTGATGGAGGGAGATGCACTAGTGGAACGTGGATAGAGCCGCTCTAGCAATTGGTGACATCGCTAGTTTTCCAATGTAAACAAGTGGACCCGGACGGGCTAGTAGTAATGAAAAGGCTTTTGAATTGCTATTGAAGCATTTTGAAGCAAATTTGTTGCTTTTCTTTGATTTAGGGAGCGTACTCCGTGATTGGCCGTGACACTACACAGGAACAAAGTCTTGTAGAACCTCAACCACTACCTCTCTATTCCTTCAACCTCCGCTGTTTCTCCCCTCTCCACCAATGCGACTGCGTGTGCGAACGACAATGCTCGTGTTAGCACCCCGGCAATTGCCCCCCCGTGTTGGCCTTTCCTGCTGCAGCATCATCCGCGCCCATTTCTCATCAGCGTCGTCATCACTGTCACCGCTACCACCACCACCATCTGCTTCACAAAACTCTGGCGAGCTACTCCCCAGAACAATCGCTTCCCTTCTTCACCCTGCCTCCCAGATCTCCAAGGGTGGTCAGCCGGACGATTGTGTCGCAGAAAATGTGACTATACATGGCTGGATAAAATCTATTCGACGAATGGGAAAAATTTGCTTCGCTCATATCACAGATGGATCTACATCTCTGCCCCTGCAGGCTGTGTTGACCAAGCTCCAGGCAGCAGGGTGAGTTGGATCTTGTTCGGTTATCGGAGCAGCGTTCAGATGCGAATGTTCCTCCCACGGCCAATATCGCACACACCAGCTTGGGGTGTGGGCGCAGGCAGGCATAACCGGAAGGTGAATCAACAATAGCTGACGAGGGCGGTGCTCTTGTGCGAAAGGTTATCTACGGGCTCCAGTATACGCGTGGCCGGGAAATGGATAGAGTCGAGACCAGGATCTGCACAACGGCATGAACTCGTCGCCGAGGAAGTGCTACTCTTGGGTGAAGCAGATCCTGAGGTATGCCTTGCCTTACTCGACCAGCTTGGGTGCATTATTGACGGATTTCTTCAGACATACCCACTCCAGAAAAAGTATCATACACCTGAATTCCTCCGAACTCTTCCTCATCTACGCTCAAGAACCACCCACAATACTGCAATTCTCCAACTTCGTTCGTTTGTGTCTCTCAACTTCACATCTTTCTTCGCTCAAAACGAGTTTGTGCAATGTTACCCTCCAATCATTACATCTTCAGATTGTGAAGGAGCGGGTGAAGCATTCACCGTATCATCTAACGAAAAAGGGGAAGGCCACTTCTTCAGGTCGCCAAAATATCTTACTGTTTCAACCCAGTTGCATCTTGAAGCATTGGCAGCTGCCATGCCGAGAGTGTGGACTCTGTCGCCTACATTCAGAGCAGAAAAATCTGATACATACCGTCACCTGAGCGAATTCTACATGCTCGAGGCTGAGATATCCTTTATTGAGACGTTGGACCCTCTCCTAGATCTAATCGAGAAAATGATACGCCAGTTGGTATCGGAACTATTAGAGTCTCGGATAGGCCATGAACTACTCGCCCTCGCTGCCAACATGAAACCACAACTAAAAGCACGATGGGAGGGCTTACTACGCCCAATTCGATGGAAAAGATTGACATATTCGTCCGCCATCGAGGTGCTCCAGGCAGCCGTGCAGGAAGAAAAGGTCACGTTTCAGTTTCCGACCCGATGGGGTGACAGCCTACAGAGCGAGCATGAGAAATACTTGGCGTCGCTATATGACGGGCCAGTATTTGTTACCGACTACCCGCAGAAGATTAAGCCATTCTATATGTTGCCATCAGCATCATCTATTTCGGAATCAAGAACTGTGGCATGTTTCGACCTTTTGTTCCCTGCTGTCGGCGAATTAATCGGTGGCTCACTCAGGGAGCACCGTTACGATGAGTTGGTGCAGAACATGAAATTGCATGGTTTGATACCGGTGGATGAAGGACCCGATGAGGCGGGATTAAGGTGGTACACCGAGCTAAGGAAATGGGGAAGCGTGCCTCATGGGGGGTTTGGTATGGGATTCGATAGGCTCCTATGTTATCTCACAGCCGTGGAGAACATTAGGGAGGTGGTATCGTTTCCTCGCTGGGTAGGCAGGTGCGATGCGTAGAGGTGGAAGTAGGCGACTTTGGATCTGGCGGTCGGGTATGTAAGAGCTATGTGTTTGTGCAATAAATGACGTTTTGCAGCCCTTGAGATCTCATTAGCGGAGTGTACATTTTGTGGCAGAGTATGTACGCAAGTGGTCAAGCCAACCGGCCGGTTATTCGTGAATCTTTAGACAAGCTAGATACGGTTGCTTTTCTACCCTAACTACTTAGTATAGACCGGTGGCGGTCAGTGTGCAAAATATCTGCGCCTCCTGTTCAAATATCCCCACATTTCTAGCGCTTGAGCGCCACCGTACCAAACTCATTAGGTTGATAGAGTACTAGTACGCAGATGATAATTCAGAAACCCTGTCTATACATAGATCGGCACCAGACGAGTTCCAGGCCATTTGCATCGGAGGCCAGATCTGACTGAACTTGACCGCTCGAGAATGCTGTATACGCGATCTGGGGGTGTAGGCATACTATACTATACGTTAATGCAGAGGTCCCCAAGAATCGGATACGCCTTCCAATGGAAGACTAAAAGCCGAACGGCTTTGACAGCCGTTAACTGACCTCAAATATCGGGTCGAACGTCCGCGCCAACTGCATATGGGCATTGCTTTTTATTTGCACATCATTACACACCAAGCTTTTTTTCTTCTTTTTGTTTCAGTCTGCCTGTGCAAACCAGACGTGACTTCGTACAATTAAGTACCAACGAATCTTTTTCATCACCGATGAGCCATGGTTCATGAATCGTCAGGGTTTACCCGCCAACGCGACGTTCCACAACAATGCTAGCTTTTTATCTTCTTCTAAAGATACACCCTGTGTACCTGTCTCACTACTACTTGATTTATATAGATGCAGGATCCCTGTTCAGATTTTGCAGTTATCGGGAGCAGGCGTTGGCTCCGCGGAAATCATAGGACCTGTATCTGAGCTGAATCGATAGACGTAGGTCGTCACGGTATATCACTCGTAGCTACTAATAAGTAGCAATCAGCACCAGAGCGCTCTTGATCATTCTATCGAGACCGGAATGACGTTCCAATGAAGGGATATCTTGAAAAAGCTTTCCCGTAAATTAATTGTTCGTAAATGATGAATAGGAATAGATCTACGATGTTATGGAACCCTGTTCTCTACTAGAAAATATCAACGGGCTACTCGGATACCCGTCTACTCGGATGGATCTTGATTGACTGAAGGCAGTAGATCCTAACTTTATGATTGGCTAAACCGATCACTCAACAGTTACTGCGCCCTTGAGCTCATTGCCACAATTTTGTGGAGTTCTTTGTTTTGGACCTAACAGATACGATCTTGATATCGATCCTCTTCGCTCTTTTGATTAGTGTCCGAGTTGAATGGGTATCCGAGGGCCCATGAAGTTTTCTACCGCTTTGTTTTACCTCCCATGTCCCCGAGACAGGCTATCATGCACCAGGACTTGTAGTTTGTTGGTTTACAAATCACACCGATAATACGTAACTGAGTAGTGACGTGCGTGGCTTTTCCTAGACATGTTTCCTTGGAGCACAATCGGGCGAGTCCTTTCTTATGGGCTCAGAGGGCTTGCCTAGGAAATTACATGCATGAGCATCATCATCTGAACAATTATATCATAAGCCCTCATTCAGGAACCCGAAAATTCACTCTCACCGCAGCCCAGGATACCGGGAACCCGTGGTTTCAGATTGAATCTGAATAGTCTACTTACACACTACCCGATTTACTAATGTGTGAGATTGGTGGCTTGATGAAGGCGGGTTACACTGAAAGGCTGAAAGGGGTATTATATATACACATACTGCAGAAAAAGTGTAAGGTTAGATATGTCAAGTAAGAGTGAGTACTTGTAACAAGATTTTACAGTAAATATCCAAATTCATAGCTTACTATTTAAAATCTTCTATGGAGCATAGCTTTATGTGCGGAAGTGGGGTTGGGGAATTGCACTTGAGGTGAGTCCTGCTTTGTTTCACCTCTATATCTCGGAAAACAAATCGAAGTAATGACACCTAGATATTTGTAACGAGATATGGACCAGGCTGTAGGTTGATGCTCTAATGTGGGGCGGCCGGTAGGCAGACAAGCAGGCAGTTGTGTCGGGACCCAGCCGGCTGCTTTGCTTGATCGAGGACCTACAATTACTAGTATTGTATGGATGAAGACCCTGAAAACTAACATGCAGGACGAGTGTGTATGTGTATATGTATGTGATGACTCTGTAACCGCGCCGCGTAATCAAGCCTTTTCTTTTTTTTCTAGTGATCGAGTAGTCTAGTATTGGAAAGTGTATGCTGGCTGGTAATTGCTGCCTGTTCGTCCTCCATGGAGTATCATCTCCACTGGCTGGGACACCCGACCATGGGTAACAACACTTCTTATCGTGTATCTCATGGGAACCGGAATGACCCTTATCCTTCGAGGTCACAAAGGAAGGAGACTAGCAACAAATGCCCTACGAATGAATGAACAAGGATTCTTGATCTGAGCATCAGCATTCACAATCGTGATCTCTGCGGTGGCACGGGCCGGTTGTAATACTGCATCGATATCGTACATGGCGGTGATACTGCTTCGGCAGATGAGATATTGGCTTGCGGGGCTTTATTTCACCGGAGTGGAGAACATGTTGTGCCGCCAATAATGCAGCTGCCAATAATTCTGCCAACTCTAAAAGCGAGATGTGTGATGCAAATTATCTATAATCTAGACGTCAGCGTTTATAATCATTGACTATCGGACTATGGATTGCTGGCTCCGCATCATTATAATATTGATGACTTCGAGCAGCCCTAAAGAGAACCAGCCTGTACACAGACGAACTGTTGGTAGGTATTCAAGGCTCGTCTGTAGTTCTTGATATACCATACATATTTCATGCTGTGAAACCTCACCCCAAATACTATTACACACATGAACAAGTCTGGAGGATTGAAGAACTCATTGCACACAGAAACAGATACAAAAGGAGGGCCCAGAAAACCCAATCTCACCCGAGCTGAGCTATACTAGTTCGTTAGAGTCCCAGCCAAAACAAGCTTCCGAAGTCCAGGTTATAGACTACCTACACTATATGTACAACGTTTCTTTTGCGTAAACTGTGCCATGTAGTGTCCTCTGTCGAACGCTCAAGTTTGTAACATGATGCTTAATCATAGTTTCAGCATCAGGGGTACTATACATCTAGCAAACACAAACCTTGGTAGAAATATGCCGAGTGAGGGTTTATGCTTCGCTGTGTCGACATGTCCAAGGAGTTTCTTTGTCGAGTCTGCTAGCAGCTTCAATAGAGACCCGTTCTAGTTTTGGTAAACAAGTAAAGCATATTAGTTTTCAAGTCCGTTCATTACTATCCATCATGGTAATAGTATAATTTTACCCAAACGCCTAATCTATGAATCTCAAAATCCTTCGGTCCAAAAATCCCACAACTCCTTGATTATACGTCCTTTTTATCCTCCGCTTTTTCCTCCTTCTCCTTCAACACTTCCTTCTCCTTCCTCTCATCCTCTCTTTGCCGTAGTCCCCCCATCCTATCTGCCCAATCTACCTCTCTAACCCCCAACCTATCCGGGTCCCACATAGTATCGGCATCCGCCCGCTCCTCCACCAAAACCCCCGAATTCCTTTTTCCTCCTCCATCACTCGTCTCTTCAGCATCACTAATGTCATTGGTAGCCAAGTCCTCAGGCAATACCGTCCCAGCCGACTCCCCCACCTTCTCTGCAATCGCGGAAGAAACTAGCCCTCCCGTTGCCTCCACGTCTCCTCCCTGGGGAGCTAACATAATCTCGCGGGTCCATCGCTCAATCAGGAAGCGTTTTATGCGGTTCCAGGACCCGATTGGTTCTTCTTCCGCCGATATGCCCGAAGCACGCGGAATCGCATCCCCCGAAGTCCATCGCGTCATCAACGCCCACTTTATCCGCGACATCCGGTCGGCCGGCTGGACAAACTCGCGCGGGCCCTGGCGGGTCCAGATATCGGGCCGCATGGTTTGCAGCTCGATGAATAGTGCTTCGTACGCACCCCGCTGGAGCGGCATCTGCCGAGACTTTGCGAACCAGTGCTTCAGGAGGTACCAGAAGATGAGAACAATGGCCATGAAGGGCGCTGCGGTGATGAAGTACCATTTTATCGACGGGTTGTTTTGGAAGGTGTCTACATTCATGCCCAGGAATGAGCAGAGGAATGTGAGCGGGAGGAAGATGAAAGTAATCCAAGAGACTGTCGAAGGGGTAGGCGTTAGTTAATATTTTGTCACTGAGGAGGAGGGCGGGGAGCACGTACGGCGCCACATGCTTGCGCCTAGTCGGAGACTCTCGCGGGTATCGCGGATGCCGACGGATCTGTACATCTACATATATAACCCTATTTATTAGCAACAATCATCATATCCGCTTTTCGGATACATACCAACTCGGACAGGTTGTTAGTCCGCTTCACCAGATCCTCCTCAATCAGATTCTCGAGCCTCTTGAAATCGGCGGGGGCTTCTTTGAGCCATTGTCCCTCGTCGCTGAGATCTCCGTCCAGCTCCACAAGGTATTTGCGAAGATCGTTGACCGCGTCTTGGTGTCCGTACATGAGCTTTTCGTATTTGAGCCATTTCGCACTGTTGCGCCAGAGCTCTGGAGCACGGCTCTCGTCTGCCGGGTGTTCGAAGATTTTTTCTTCTAGGATACTGGGAAGGTTAGCATATATACAATTCCTAGTGCTAGAAGGGTATATGGGATGCATTGGTAGGAGTAATTTGCAGGATATCTGAGACCCCTCGGTGGATGGTTATTCATGATAACTCTCAAGTGTGATCGGTGCTTCATAGAGGTATTCAGCACCCAGCAAGGTGATTAAAGATTAGAGACAAAAGAGCGAGTAGATGAGGGTAGGGAGCATCAGAGGGACGTAACCAGGCGGGCGGTTGCCATTCACCATAGAGAGTCGTACTCAACCGCCCAACGGGGAGGTTGCCATTCACCACAGAGGGTCGTACTCAACCGCCCAACGGGGAGGGGTATTATATCCACCAAACGGTAGACTATTTCCCACATAAAAGCCAGAAGGGGATGTTCAAGCATACCTCACATGCTCCCACGAAGCCTCCAGCAGTTCGTCCCAACATTCGGCCACAACTTTGAAGACATCCTGTGTAATGGTTCGCATACAACTGCCTCTCATCTCGTCCTCGTCCTCATCCCCGTTGCTCTTAATATTCTGAAGGTAGAATGGCAACCTTCGCCATCGAGACTCCCACTCCCCGCGTGCTGGGATCAGCGTATTATTGATACAGTGCGAGGTCGAGTTGTCGAATATAATTATCGTATTCCCGTTATCGTATATCTCATCCAGCGGTCTGTGATCGTGCTGTCCCATATACGGTGACACCACGTCTGGGCCCGGTGTTGCCAGGTCTGGGAACGAGTATTGTACTGTATATACATAACATCCATTCTATCAGCATTGACTGCGTGCGGTGTTCGGTGGACCTGATGTGACGAACCATACATGGAAGTCCTCTGGGCATATACATTAGAATGCAGGGTCGGATTATCAGTGGTATCATATGCCATCAATCCCGTGATCTTAGTCTCTCTACTCATCTCGCTGTTCGCAGTATCAGAGCACTTGTAGCGCTTCATGATATCAAGGCCGACGGCACATTTCGTAACGCGTCTCCAGGGGTCACTCGAGACCTTCCACGTCTTAGCGACAAGCAACGGCTTCCCGGCCCGACGCGCCGGCTTCTTTTGTGCGATCCAGTCTGCAAACCCAGACTGGCCGGTCATATCGTCATTTTCGTGTAGTCGGAACTTGTGGATCATAAAGTGTGTGGCTTCCGGCCAATTTTGAATGTGGAAAAGACGCAGCTCTCTGGCCGAGTCTCGTTTCTACCCCCCCAATATTTAGTGTGGGGAGCCATGTGGTGGAAGGGATATATACTTCCTGATACACTTTCTTCAGCGTGTACATGTCATGAATCTCTTCGGCAATCACTTTCCGCGTGCGCGCTCCCAGTTCTATCACGCATACCCGTTAGCACCAGTGGTAAAGTAGGCAAATTAAACAAGCCGACCGACCCTTCCAGACATAGTCAATCATTAAGCATCGCGGCCGCTTCAGCGTCTCGGGTGTATATTCCCTGTGCCACTGGAGACCCGGGGAGCGATCGCGCCCAACTACATACGTCCCATCAGCCCGTGTTTTCCATTCACACAGAGACGTATATACTTTTTGTAGGTAGTGACAGCCGCGGTTTAACACCGCCCATATCTTAACGTTGGTATTAGCATTGGGGGGCTGTTGGTGAGGGGGTAGTAGTACCGACGGTGCTCCGCGTCGTTGCGGTGCTAGTACGGGTGAGAGGATTGTGCTCGTGCATATTGTCGTGGCTTTACAATGAGAATTGAGGAAGCAGAAGGAAGAAGTAACCCTGTATTTAAAATACTGTTATTGCATCATGAGACAGCCCTACGCCCAAGGCAGACAATGAGTCCTTACCAAAAGTGGGTACCGAACGTATATGAAATTTGGAAGAGAGGGGCCCTGCAGCCTGCTTACAACGTTCGGCTGCAGGTCTCCGCGCCAGTGATCTTGGGTGCAGATGCATCAGAAATTGGACTGGAATGCGCAAAGTATGTCATTGTTCAGCATTATCTAAACTTGCAGAGCGAGAATAGGGCGAACATAGTGACAAGGTGGGAAGATGCTGGGAATTTATACAGATGTTTTTCATGCGTCATCAGTTATCACATACTATGGTCAGTCATCGCAAGTATTGGATCATTCAAAACCCGACTTAAACACCCTATATTGTGGTAACTGGTACCAGCAACACATTCTAGTTATGGGATTTGAGATAGTAAGCAGCAAGGCTTTCTCTATCCTGTTCTAGGCGGCCTTTGCTAGCCGCATGTATCAGGAATAGGAAGTTGCATTTCACAAAACACCTATGACTGCATTGTTCTAGCGAGCTGAACACAAACACGTAAGTGACAACCCGCGCGGCTATAAAGAGTCACTGAGTGGTTTCTGGCCAAGAAATCCTGTGGACAGAAGGGTTGGGGGAGGAAACAGATGGTTTTCGCAACATGTACGCCGCCGACACACATGCCTCACATCGCTCATACCAACTGCATAATCTCGTTCCTTGCCACTCAGAGAACTAGGAACGAGAGTACTAACTGCACCCCATATCCCTAAATTCCAACGTCTATAATACACTATACCGGCTTTCTGGCCACTATCCGAAATCTACCAGCTATCAGTATGAACATACCCATCGTGCCCGCTGAATCAGAACTTACACAACGTTGTAAATATGCATTGACTTATCATGGACACTATTCAGAGCTTCATCACAGAGCGCCTTCGCTTCGGCATGAGACATTCCAGCGTGGCGGGTGAAAAGTGCTATGGCGTAACCTTCTATCGCAATACCCATTTTAGATTGCATAAGCGCGCCCACTAAACCTCTCGCCTTCAGTATACGCCCTTCTAGCAAACGCGATTGAATGCAAGTACCTTCCTTCATACGCGGACATTTTGGCCACGGGCCCCATGGCTGCTTGAATGAAACCACCTGCATACGGTTTCAGCACTTCTGGATGGTTCAACGGGACACCAGCCCCACCCACTTGGATGTCTTCAAACCCGGCTTCCTGTAGATCGGGTACTAGGTGGTCACTGCTAGTTATGACTCTTATACCGGTTGCTGCCGCAATATTCATCCAGACATTGAAGAATTTGTAGATACCCGAGTCCGCGGGCATGGAGTCGTCGTCGGTGGTTATCTGGCCTCCCGGCTCAACAATCTCAACATATCCCCCAGGTCTCGTATGGTCGTAGAGCTGTTTCATATATTGGGGCCAATCGCGGATAGCTACAACCATGTTGCGGCTGTGTATGTAGTCGAAGTAGTTCTGGGTATTGTCAGCTCCGTTTCATGCCATCTCACCCGCGGCGAAACCAACCTTCTCAAAGATCCAATCCATTTCGATGTCATCCACTGGTTAATCCTCTCGTCAACCGGGAAGACACTTGGTTATGTATGCCATAAAGATCTAGGGATCGTACCTTCGAACCTGCAATTTGGAGGAATACTACCGACGCTGTATCAGCGCTGAAAACAGACCACGATACCATCAAGATACAACATACCTCGAAGTATCAACAGGACTAAGATCCGTCCCAACGACTTCGGCCTCAGGAAACTTATCCGCCATTTCTATCGCCCAAATCCCCGTTCCCGTGCCAACGTCCAGGATCCGTTTCGGACAAGTAATTGGGGCAAGGTATAACTTTCCGTTTGTGAGAAGCAAGAATATCTCATGGTGAACATCCAGTCGGTCTTGCTCGATCTACAGCACATAAACACAGTTCCTTAATGGAGCTCAGTGGGAGAAACCAACCTGGTCGTTGGGCATCAAGTATTTTCCTTCCTACAATTTGTTAAGTATCGAACCCACAGGTACAGGCGGTATCTTGGTTACATACGTGGAATCGATGATAACGACGCCCTAACCAGCATGACGTTAGCAGCTGCTCACTAGTATATACCGTATTCACACCCACCATTCTCGTAGACATGGTCGTAAGTCGACATCGCCCTGCGTGAGCAACCGCTTGTTAGGTTACCAGCAGCCGGATTTCGTAGTGTTCAACTCACATGCTGGAGGCACAGTCGGAGACACTTTCCTACAGATCGGACGAAGCATGTTAGCAAGTGGACCTGAAGCGTTAGAGGTGCTCTTACATATGCCTCATCAACCAGGAGATACTCCATACTCTTGTAATACTGGCTACGAGTAGATTGGGACAATTTCTGGATATATGGGTTTGACTACAGCTGGGAAATGTTGATCAAAGAACCAGAGGCGCGGAACCAAAGTGATGGGACAACTGTCAGCGAGCAGTGAAGCCTACTTATTAGTACATTTATGTGTAAGACGTCAGTAGAAAATAACATGATGCGATGCGGTGGAGTGCTCTTCACCAGACTTTCCCAGGCTCTCGGAATCCTGGGGTTTTTTTTGTTTTGCTGTGGTTCGCAGCCCAGTATTGCGAGCTAGTCTTGATATCCATAGAAGCTTCTCCAGAAGGAATAATGCATATTAGACGAACCCCTGTGAACCAAGTATCTGGGTTTTTTTCAGAATCGAAAGTAAAAATAGGTTGAAAATATATTATTTACATTATAATAAGTAGCTTCGCCTTGTTAGTTTAGTGTTTGTATTGTGGCGAGCAATATCTCAAAAAGGCAAATTTCTTAAGACAACAAGGAGACAGCAACGGAGTGTCGGAAAGGGAGTGCATAGCCAATCAGCCTGATGATGAGGAGTGCCCCATCTACGGGAAATCCATCCGGCAGGCGAAATCGCAGAGCCTGTTCCCGCTTGCGTGAAAATTCACCAGGATCTCAGCCCTTCTGGATTCCAACGGTTTAATCAGCATCGGCAGATAAGCGGACGCAACGGCTTTACACTGATTTCCCCTGCGTATTTCAGCCTCCTGGAGCACTTATGAACCAGTCAGTATACAGAGCATATTCCACGTGAGCTAGGTATTTCAGAGAGCTGATAGTTACGGCTTATTTCGGAGTCCAGATGGCAGAGCTCGCTTCTTCCACGCGGTATTGAGTGTGATGCCTTGCACTAGACAGCCCTCCCAGCTTTGTGGCTGATACAATGCCAAAACATGATAGAACATTCTAAGATAGCTTCTGGCCTGTTTGCTGTTTCGATCTAGATATACTTACCCAGCCAATTCCACACAAAGCTCTTAAGCTAGAGTACCCAGGATATTTGTTTAATAACGCCACCAGTTCTCAGTGTCTAGCAGCAACCATTCCTAGTAACAAGCAAATGCTTAAACCGTACTTGCTATCTACTTGGGGTGAAGTATAACAATGCATACTAAGTACCTCTCCACTACCAAGCCACCAAAAAGATACATTGCCGTGTATTAAACCTCTCTTCATCGGTAGCCTAAAGAAACACGAGGCGTGGGGCTTAGACCAGAAGTTCAGCGAGACGGCCAGCACCGTTCTTACTAATTTAGATATCGTGGCTAGCGAAATGACTCCACTCTACCTATCACCGTATCAACTAGCGATGTCGGAGCTCCACCTATCCTATAAGTAGGTAAAGTAGGTTGTGTTGGTTCCGGCAGTTGTTGGTTCTGTTGGTAGCAAGCGGTGAAAGAAGGAACTAATATAAGATCTACGATGTATCCCTAATACCCGCCGTTATACCAGAATGATAACCGGAGCGTCACCCAGGATCATTCAGGATGCTGTTGGGCCACGGCTGTCCTGCTGAAATTCACAACTTGAAGTGGATTATGGATCATGGTTTGCGCGGTTATAGCGGCTACGAGACGTCCCGGAACTTAGTCCCGGAACTTAAGGTACCTCAGCCGCGGGACTCCGTGTGTGACTGGGGTTCGAAACAAACATAGAACTGCTGTCCGAGAACTGCAGTGGATCTCGGCCTCACGCTACAGCAAGAACTCTCGTATCATATCTGCCCTGTGCTAACCGATTGTTGATAGCCAAGAGCAATGCTATATTGGGGTGCAGCCTCGGGCCTCCATTGAAATCTCATCCCGTCCCGTCCCGTGCCGTGTCCAACATCATAGAGCCGGCGACCTCAAGAGCTTCAATCCCGGCCTTGCAGACCAATCTAGTAGGCTGCGTTTAGTTGACCGAGTACTCGGGTCAGACTGTAGAAGATCGGACGCCCCATTTCTGGCAATGGGTTTTGTTGAAGCTACGAACAAAGTCAAAGCACACTGGCTTTGCCCTTTCTGTTAACATCTAGAGCATGTTATGCCTATTGCTATACCATATCTAGTCAGTTTGTTATAGTAACCTGCTGGAAAAGGAGCGTCCGATCTTCTGCAGCCGGACCCAGTACCCCTCTGACGCCTGGCAAAAATACAACCCGCCTTCGACCTCATCCCAGATCCTCATGCCGACAAGACCGCCATCGGAGTTATAACCCGGAACACACAACTTTGCCCCGGGAATTCCCTACCCGCTCTCTCTCGATCCTTCCCGCCACCCGAAATTGCTGACCTCTTGAAGTCGCACGACGGCATGCTGGTCCACTCTGTACCCCATATGATACTCGTCTGCGGAGAATTCAAACTCCTCTCGTACGAGTATTCTTGTTCCCTTATGAGATTTATCACGGGGTTGAGGGACGGAGACGGGTCAAATGTGAAAGATCGGGGGTGCCAATGGAGCTTGATGAAAACGAAGAGACGATAGACGAAGTAATGGAGAACGATGAAAGATGAAGATAATGAAGAGGACAAGGAGGAAGATGAAGGCCTCATGAGAATGGGGATGATAGGTCGTGAATCATGATAAAATCCCACACCCTCGAGGCGCCAAAGTAACCTTGAGAACCGACTGCTGTTGAGAACGCGGTGCCAATGAAGTGCAGGCGGAGGTTGGCCGTACCGGGGACTCTTTGCAGCGTGTGAATAGGGTAGGGGTTATACCAACAAAGGGCAAAGGATATGTCGGGCTGAGTTGCTTAAGATTAGGAGTCCGATGATCGCTTGGTGCCCTGTTCGAGCATCTGGGTGATTTTCCATGACTTAATCCACTCTAACTACTGTAAGAAAAAAATGGGAGATTTGCAGACAGACGCAAGTTGGTCTACTGGGATGAACTGTTGTTGAACTGTCACCATTGCGTTCAATGGCGATCAGGGGACTGTTCGATTGTTTTATCCCAACGCATCTGTCTGCAAAAATTGTAATTTTTTCTTATGGTACAATACTGTACCGAAAGATGAACAACGAACGGGGGCCTGAAGATGACGGACTTTGTTAGCGAGCGATGATCAAATGATGGATTTGGAGAACGAACTGAGGCAAAATGATGCATGCTCTGAACTAGTGGGGTGATGGTGGTTGTGCGAGCGGGTTGAATTATTGATAGTCTCTTAGAGATCGCAACTTTTCAGATAATCGGTATGGCTATTGAAACCCCCTAGCTCTCAAACCACCGCTCGTACCAATGATTAGAAGATTACCAAACCCTTTTGTTAGCGAATTACCCCAATGACACTACAGTATGCAAAAAGGGAGGTTTTTAACGATGGTCAAAAACGCTCTACCAACGGTTATACAATCAAATCGTACTTAGGACTGTCGTTGAATCCCCCCTTTTTCATATGGTAAGTAGGTACCCAAGCCGCGAACTTGGGAGATGACTGGTGACGTTATTGTTATCTCTCGGTACACAAACCTTTCTATCACCTGCTCCCGAGTTCGTACTAAACGCCCTACGATAGAATAAGTAGAACGGATTCGGTATTAATCACGAAGATTGTTGCCCAGCTAAGTTGGTATTGCACTATAACAGAGTACACCTTTTAATTTACTCTAGAACACTTCCCTTCGACCTGGATATCAGACATTATCCGCACAGTACGGCAAAACCCACCCATTCACACATCATCTATAGTACAAAAGAACCTCACCCAATCTACCAATTCGCACCAAAACACCAGCTCAACCAAAACCAAAAACCAAAAGGTGTATCTGCGTGCTACTCCCGCTCAACGTAAACCAGCCACCCATCGCCGCCGCTACTCTTCGCAGTATCTTCCCTCGCCCCCCCATCCCCCTCCGCCTTCCCATAAACCCACCCCCTCGCCAGCCACCCCCCACTCTCAGTGGGCTGACTAAACGCGACTTCCCCCCTCCCCAGCCGCATGCCGTACACAAACCTCTCACACGCCTCATCCAAAAGTTTCTTCGCCACCCCCATCCTCCTCCACTCCTTCGCGGTCCAAACCCTACTAACCCCCATTACCGCCCTCCGTCTCTCACCAAGCTCGACACTCCCTATCCCTCTCGCCAAAAACGCGCTTTCAATCCTTTCCGCAAGGAGTAGCCCCACAACCTTTCCCTGCGCCACATACAAAAACACCTTATACCCCCCAGCCCACAGATTCTTCTCCGGGATCGCGGCAGCAGAAAGCTCGCTATCCACCACCTCCAGCACCTCGCGCACCTTCTTCTGCTCTGCGGAGGAGGAGGACGGCGTGACGATACTTATATTTGTGTCCGACGTCTCCGGGAAATCGATGCCGGAGAGGAACTTCCTATGGAAGCGCCGGTGGATCGATATGTCCGAGGGGTCCGAGATGTGGTAGCTCATGCCGCAGAGGACGCAGGTGGTGCGTATGGATTGGCCCAGGTCTAGGGTGAGCTGCGTCAGTTTCTCGCGAGGCTGCTGTTGCTTCTTGCGGGGTTTGGTGGGGAGGCGGTGCCGAGTGCGGGTTATTGCGAAGGGTTTCTTTTGCGGGGGTGGTGGGGGGGGTGAGGGGGAGGAAGAGGAGCTGGTGGTGGTAGGAGGAGAGGATTGTCGTTTCACCGGGACAGTAGGCGTGGCGGTGACGGCATTTTTGCGGCGGGCGTAGGTTGTGGATGGTGGGCGTCTGCTGGATAAGGTTAGCTACCGCGGCAAAAGCGATGAGTAGGGAGGGGCAAAGTATACCGTCGTGGTTGCATAGTGCCGCTTCTTCGTGAATTTAAAATATTGCGTGTTGTGGGGTAAGGAAGAAGTCGACGCGGCGATGGAACGAAATCACATAGAGACGGAAGATGCCGCTCCATACAAAAGCACGAAAGTAGATGTTCTAAGGTCTCCACTTGACAAAGAGAATATCACTTGCCCAAGATGGCCGCTTTCCCGGCAGGGTATCCTGCCAGGCAAGATTCTTGATTGCAGGGTAGGCAGCGAAGAACTGCAGTGCAAAAAAAAGCCTTCTCTTTGATTCATCTAGAACTGTCAAATATAATCTATCTACTGTGCTTGTTCTGTCCTTCGAGTTTTCCTAGGGGCACAGAATTAGTGGTATCTGCCCTCTTGCGGAACCGACTTCTGACGCTTTTCCCACTTAAAGTTGCTTCCATCTCAAGTTGACCATTTGCTTCCTCCTTCTCCTCCGCCCTGTACACTGTGGCCCCTTGCAGTTGCAAGATATTGAGATTCTCTCACTGGTAGAAACTCTCACTGCTGCCGCAGGGAGGAAAAGAAGTGATATTTATTTGTTTCCAGGGGATAATATCCTGAATCTGTGCAGCTGCAGCTGAGGGAACTCGGAGCAGTTGACTATCCGGATATAGTCTCTCAAGCATGCCAAACTGGGTTTGTAGCTTGTAGTGGTTGTATGTTTCTCTGCCAGTACTCGAGCAAACATTCAGTGGGTCAGGATATCCTACTGTACAAGTATATTACTTGGCGAGTGGGGCATCTCCCACCTACCAGTTAAGAATCTTTGTCTGGGAGGATACCCTCCCAGCAAAGCGGTCATCTTGGGCAAAGGGATATCCCCTTGACTAGCCGGACACCCTCTTGGTGAAGCGGAGAACTTGACCGCTGGGGGAGAACATAAACAAAACATTGGGACGACTCTACAAGTAACCCGAGAACTAGGTGCTTAAGTACACGAGTATAGTACAATTCGGTCGGACGGAACTGATGCTTTCTAAGTTCGTTTTCCAGCATCATCAATTATCACTGCATCACCAGGATTCACTCCAATCAGCCCCAATTTTAAGTTCATGATAAAGCTTCTTGTTTAGTACTATCATTCGCATCCTATCCAACATACGCCAAAGAACAAACTAAAACCCCTTAAATTCTTCGCGTAACAATTACCACTCCAAAGTCGAGCAGGAAAAATAAAGAAAAGTCAATTCTTTAATAAGGACTATTAACGATATGGTGGCGGCTCCTCAACTGCCTTACTGGCGTGGAAATACTCTCCCTGGTCGGCTTCTTGAATGTCGCCTTCTGAACCAACTCGACCTCGTTGGGCAGGGCCACAATCACATTCTTGTCCGATCCGAATCTGAAATTGTCGGCTTTAACCTCCTCCGTATACCGCTTGATTTGGTACGGATCTGACTTTCCCATGATAGCTCGGCGGAGGTTCCAAGTAACTATGAACGGTCCTGTAGATGTGATGATTGCAGTTTCGGTCGCATCAACACCCGTGTTGAACTTGGCCGCCGTGAAAGAGAGCGGTAGTTTCGTCTCCGCCTGCATCTGAGCTATGTGCATGGGGTTGAGTGTGAGACGGCGAGGCTTCGGCTTGGAGTCCTTAGGGAATGACTTCTCAAATCCAAGTTTGCCCTCGTTCTTTCCCGTAGTCTGAAGGGAGTCAACGAGGAGGAGATACGTCTTGCAGGTAGCCAAAATCCACCGACCATCCTTGGAGATGTCAAGGCCAATAATAGCCTCACCCAAGGCAGGAAGATGCGTTTTCGCATTAATTCCCAGGCGATCAAACAAGCGGATATCACCCTTGTTGGAGGCCACAGCGATATAACCGTTTTCAGTCGTCGCGGTAGCAGAAAAGTCGTTCTTCAACACATATTGCTTAAGCTGCGAATCAACCAGTTTGTCACCAGCCAAACGAGGATCGATACGGAAGAGCGCATTGTGGGAGAGACCAAGAAAAGTCTTTTCGCCGGTCATTTGAGCGAATTTCTATACCAAAAACTGTTAACGTTCCGGAAACTGATGATGTGTAAGCATGGGTTGCTTGCCTTCTCCGGGGCAAACACTTTCACGGGAATGTCGTCGTGGACCCTCCAGTCGTCAACCACTTTTCCGTATTCCAGATCCATCCGGTACAAGTTGTGGGGATTGGTGGCGTCCTGCATAATCATGCTGCTGTCTCCTTCATGCAACATGACCTAGAAACGTGTTTAGGTTAAACAAAACTTAACAGCTTCTGGCTTTTGAAATCGTACCTTTGATGGAGCAAACTTCCTTCCACCGGGCGTTTTTACACCTGTGATCGTTGTACTGAATTCCAGATCCTTGTCACCAGCGTGTTTGAAGACGCCGATATTGTTTCCTCGGATGACAAAACTCCTGTCGTGCTTGAATCCAACGGCTAGTTGACTGTTTACATTGCCGTCATCATCAACGCCGCGTACATGTGTACTATCGTTCTCCTCATCGCTGTCGTATTGCTCACTCCTGTTTCCGGCGTCATCCGCCTCCTCTGCTTCGTAATACTCATCCTCATCGGCCTCTAGAGGAGCGTCTTCCATGGTAAGATCCTGGAAAGCATCCAGAACATAGTCACGGTCTTGTTCCTTGGCCTTAACCCACTTAATCTCATTCAATTGTTCCCAGAGTGCACGCATTAAGCCCTCTTGAAATCGTTCTTCGGTCTCAATATCCTTAAAGCGGAGGAGCCATGAGTAGGCAGCGCCATCATTCATGACATAGTGGTTGAAAATGAATGAAAGGTATTCAAAGTTGAATATGGGATTGATGTCTGCAATTACAGGTTGTCCGAGCCAGGCCTTGTCTTTGCCCTCGATCTGCAGCCAGTCTGAATTACGCGTTAGTAATCGACGTGTTCGGAAGTTTCCAGGAACAGGTTTACGTACACTGCCATTGTCCAACTTCGCTGACGATTGCCGTCACCTCTTGGTCCTGCATAAGGAATGTATTACTAGCAATATCGAAAAGATGCAGCTCTGCACCCTCCTTGCACAGTATTTCGGTAGCTGCCGGTGCTGTTGCGGCTTTGGGAGCGGCCGTCGCTTCCAGAACCTCAGGTTCCTTCGCCTTCCGAGTCTTTCTAACTGGGGTCTTTTTAACTGGAGTAACGGGAGCAAAAGATGCCCTTGAGGTGGCGACAGGTGATCCAGCGGGCGATGCAGCAACTGGTGATGCTGGTGGAATGGGGGAGTCGCTGAATTTCATCGGAGTCAAAGAGTCAGTCAACGGCGTGGTGCACTCTGAAACCCGCAAAGACCTACGTGAACACAAACTGCTTCAGGTCCTGTTCCGTAGCATTGTCACGGCTGCGCTTGTACTTGCGCTCATACTGGCACTGGACTGAAACCATCTCGAACGTGTGAACGGCGCTTGGCTGGACGGTAGTATCGCAGATAAACTCGTAGAGATCTCCCGGATCCTAAAAGCTTATTAGCACCCCGCCTTGCCTTGAAACTTTGGTTGATGTTACTCCGCTCAAGTCTCTCCAGGCAAACACTGCCTGACCGTCCCGAATAGTGTTCCTCAGGTGTAGACTCTCGTCCAGCAAGAATGTTTTTTCGTCTTTAGTGTCATCAGTGTCTTCCGCGTCATCTATCAACTGCTCTTCACCCTCCTCAAAGGCTCGTGTTATGACTAGTTGGTAGTGAAAGTCGGTTGAGGTGCGTCGGATCGTCGCTTGCGCATCTTTAAATCTAGAATGATGGTTAGTAGAGCGTCCTATTTTACCGCACTAATGATGGGCTATCTATACATGCACTCGCTGTATCCCTTGACTGAGTGAGGTCTCACGATGTAGAGTTGGCCTTGGTCTAGTTGTATGATGTCTTGCTTTGAGGTGTCGCCGAAGATGTACTTCCCCACATTCCTGAGCATAAACATTTTCGTCGGTCGTTCAGATGGACAGGCTTGGAGTCGTCACCTTGGTTGTGGATATGATTTGGAGGACGATCGGCAGGGTGCACAGTGGGTGGAGGAGAGTTGGTCGGTTGCAGGCAACTACTGCCAGGTCGTAGTGGGGCGATAACCAAACGTTATTTTCATGCGCCACAGACGTCAGTGTGGCAAGTACCAATGAGCATGGCAACTTGCACTTTCTACAAATCTTACGCACTTAGTACCTGCTTCCTCCTATTGGTGGGCATCTGTTTAAGATATCTACATGCACCTCTGTTCTTCATTAAGGTACATGCCTTTAATCATGAACGCTGCCACTGATAAACTCCCCAAACACCCTCCCACCACTTGAAAATTTCCGATACCCAATTGAAAAGCCAGAACAGCAGCATAAGACCAACCCCACACCCACCACTGTTCCACTAACAAAGTGTAGAATCCCTGTGAACTCGATGCCCTTGTCGGCCAGCGTAACATCAAACTCACGTTCAAGCTTTTCCACCATCTTTTCCTTCGAAAACTCTTGACAACCCTGCCCATTTCCTTTATCTCAGCCGGCGCATCTCAAACAAGGCCATCCGTATTACAGCTGTCCATTCTTCAGGAATCTCTGGTCATAGGCAGTCACACCCTCTTGGATGGTTTCTAAAGGATCATCGGAATTATGACCTAGAACAGGGAGCTGTAAGTGAGTCATTCGGTAGTAGTGCTCAGATTGTTGGAATGTGTTGGTGTGACGCATACCTCAATAATCAGGGCTTCCAACAGAATAATGCCAAAGGTGTTCCCGTTCCGGTGTGTAGAAAAGTAGCGAGGCTGCCTTCAGGAGATGTTTTCCAGCTAGCTGGTATGTAGTCAGGAAAGTGACAGCAGAACAGTACGGATATATATGGCACAAAGAAGTAGAAGAGCGGTATACAAGCTGAGAGCTAGTCTATGAAGAAGCAGTCGTAGGCGGATAGCTCACCGGAGAGAAGGAGTGACAAGGTCAGATGAAGCTGACAGAGGATAGCGTAGAGAATGCTGAATCGTCCCAAGATGTTAGGCGGTATGGAGTTTCCGACGACGCGGATTTTAAGAGACCCTACATGAGAGTGAGCATATACAACTTTCCACGACCAAACAGCGTAAGAAAGGCCCAAGCAATACCATTCCGAGCTTCATCGAAACAATGGCGAAGGTTGCAGTGAGAGGTGTAGATTGTGTGACATTGTGTCCTCGGACCGTAAACCAACAGCAGAACCGACGACTAGGCGCTTGGCGCCTCCTATCCCAAGATCGGGTGGATAAAGAGGATCCGCATTTTTTGGCGACGACATTGGGCAGAGCGAAGTGGTTGTGATGCAGGTATTGGAGCCCATGTCTCTAATAAGTTTACTCGTACATTGAGTAGTGCGGCTCACTCTCTAGTGCAGGATCGGTCGGCCGACCGACGCGAAAAGGTTAAAAGGAAGACAGCGTTCGATCGATCCGTGTGATGGAATGTGTTTAACTTTTAGATGCGCATTTATCATGCTCGACTACTCGATCTTCACGAGAATTGCCGCTGAGAGAAACAAAGGTGATACTGCACGTCTTCCTGGCCTCTGCGCACGGCAGTCAATGCCACTAAGACCGAGAGGTATCGGTAGTATGTACTGTGATATTTCTACGTGAGTCACAGCCTGTCACGGCGTGTCGTCGCTAGCGCCCAAATCCCAGCGGCAGCGCGTTCGTTCGTGCATTCGTTGCTTGAACTTCTCCACTTGACCCCACACCACACGTCTCCCCCCAGTGCTCGTTGCCGTATTCATTCCCCCACAATACCGTCTCCAGGCTACCGCCCAGAAATACCTCCGCATCATTGACTGTATACCACTGAAACCTCGTGCGAAATCACTCGTCACATTCCACTTTTTGGTGTGGTGACGAACAGGTCGTCCGAACAAACAAACAGTCGCTAGCACAGCTCTTGCTGGGATACCATGAACGGCGGGGGAGAAACCACTGTGCCACCAACTGAGAACGGTGCTCAGCAATCACAGCCTCTGCACCAGCTCAAGCAAGCCTTGCAGATCGTCTACGATCCACATTCGAGCAACGATGATCGAAAACAAGCTGGCGCCTTTTTAGAAGCCGCAAAGAGCGAAAAGGAAGCGCCGTTCCACGGGTTCAAGCTCGCGCATGATAGGACCCTCGAACCCGTCGTGCGGCATTTCGGCCTTTTGTTGCTGGAAAATGCGCTCCGATATTCATGGCCAGACTACACTGTTTCCGAAAGTACTACTGTCAGAAATTGGATCCTATCTCTCGCGGAGAATGTCACCAACAGTGACCCCGCATATCTGAGAAACAAAATTGCGCAACTTTGGGTTGAGGTGGCCAAGAGACAATGGGACAACGAATGGTTAGATATGGACGAGTTGTTGGTGAGGTTGTGGGAGAATGCCGCAGTACAACCCAATGCCGCGCAAAGGGACCTCGTACTATTCATATTGGAAACGCTGGTAGATGATATTTTCAACCGCGAAGATTCAGTAGCTGGGTTGAGGAATACACCATTAAGCAAAGCCTGTTTTGATGTATTCACACCTCTCAGTGTCTTTAATACCTACTATTCTCAGAGAGAACCCAGCACAGTGAACCGATGCGGAGAGGACGGGTGGCTTGTGAGACTTGTCCGATTGCTCGATGGAGCACTTGATGCAGGCGTGAAAGAGAACTCAGAGGCCGAAGTGTGCTCTATCAAGATCCTGGGTGTGCTTAAGGCTTGCATGGGATGGTCCATTTCCAAGTATGCCCCATTGCAAACCTATTACGGTGATTTTAACTGATAACATCTTCTGTAGGGCCGTTGCTGCCTCCAAAGTCGTCGAAACTGTTGGAAGATCTCTAATGGTTGAAAGTACGGCAGTGCAGATGGTAGATACACACATTTCGAGCCAAATCAGTACCTTAACGAATAAAAGCTGATGGGACAGATTGCCACAGAATGCCTGCATACGTTGTTCACAAAACCGTTCTTCGAAGATGATGATTTCCAGAGCCTCGTCTGTCCGATGTACCATTCTCAGACCGTAGAACTACTTAAAAACATCTTCAATTGGATACAAGTTGATCCCAGCGACATTAATGAAGATCGATATATGTTCCTGAAGAGGTTCTCTGAGGTAGATAATAGTCCATGTGATTACGATTGTGTCGCCTACAAAGGTAGCTAACTTTCCACAATCCATAGATGATTTCCAATCTAGGAAGCTTTATAGAAGAGAAGGCTTCGTCATTACCGAATGAAATAGACCTGGCTGGGTTTCTAAGTCTGGCATTCCTAATAGCGAGCCACGATAGTTTGGCGATCTCGATTCCTGCCCTAAACCTCTGGACAAAGATTCTCAGGTCCGAGACCTTAGGACAAGTTGAGGCAGTACAGCCTTTTACTCCTCGGCTATTAGAACTAGCAACAACTAGACTCATCAGGGTACACATTTCTAGCCTTGCAAATATTCCAGTGACTGACGTGATGCGGTAAATATTACAGTACGAATCCATGGCTGAAGACAGCACAAACCCCAGTGTAGTTTTCCTAAACGAAGATTTGGACACCATTCCAGAACGCCATGCATTCCTAGGGAATTATAGACGATTTTGCAGTAGCATTGTGGAGAGCATCACAAGGCGACGACCGTTCGAGGCGTTTCCTTTCATCATATCCAACGTTGACAACACTCTATCGTCATTATATTCGAATGAGCCGCCTTTTGCCTGTAAGTCCCGTCATAGTACGGCCCATATAATTACTCATGGTGAGGCTGTAGTCGAACAATACAAGAAAAATTCGATGCCTTTTCTACACGTGGATGCCCAGTTCTCCGTAGTTGAGGCCGCACTCAAGGGTTACATGAAGTGGGCGGATGCCAATGCGCTCGAACCAGTACCTGTAAGTTAGCTCCATCGGCCCGCTCAACGACGTTTGATTGGCGTCTAACCGGATACACAGACCAGCGGTCGGGATGAGCTGGACCAGAACCTAGAATCCTGGTGTCAACAGATACTGAATAAAAATTTCGATGATCCATTGATAAAACGCCGAGTTATCCAGTTGATGGTCACATTTTCAACCACGGCATTAGACGATCGACCGGAGCTCATGCTGAAAATCCTCGAGCACATACTTCTCACACGGCCTGCTGAGTATGCTACGAATCATGCTTACACGGACGCCGTAAAGGAACTCATGAATGTTTGCACGACGGAGATCCAACGGTTGGCTATGAAGATGCCAGATCACCTGATGGTTGTCTATGACCAGTTGCAGAGCAAAATCAACGAGATTTCTGCTGGCGATGCTGTCGAAGACCGAACAAAGATTGCATTCCATACGTTCCTCTTCACTATCAAGTGGGTACATTGCTATTCGTAGAGGAATTACAGTTGTCTTGAACTAATAGAATGAAGTCACCGCACAAAGAATATCGATCCGGAGGTACGGAAACAACGACTAGAAAGCTACATAGTACCAGTGAAGCAAGGATGGGTGGATCCCAATATGACTGAAGCCCTGCAGACCTTCCAAGGCTTTTGTAGGCTGTTGGGATTAGACAGAGTTCAGGAGTATCTAACATCGAGACGAGTTCATGAGATTCCAGACTTTTCGAAACACCCACTTGACCCGGAAGGTCAGGCATTGCAAAACGAATTGACGGAAAAATTCAAAGTCAGTCAGTCGCTTTTTCACTTAGAGCTGTTCACTGACCTACTCTTGCAGGCACTCCCTATTCGTGCAACCAAGGCTTTCATCGCCGTTTCAACGGAGAAGTTAAAACGACCATCAAATGCATACAATATATCATGTAGTTTATGGCACGATGCTATTCCCATGATCTTGCCCAACTTACTGAAGTTTATGAGGTTGGCTGCCCCTGGTTTACGCAGCACTAGTTACTGACGGGATAGCAACGCACATGGTTTCCATAATCCGCAGAATTGGCAAGGGCTTCCTCCAGAGCTTCAACCTGTTGTCAAGAAGATCCTCACAGATCGCTTTTGGCAAGCTGGTATATCAACAGGCAGTAGGGATGACTTTTATGAGAATGTGACAAAGACGAAAAATACCATGGAAGGTCTTGCATCCTCAATTAGAGGGGCTATCCGCATGGTTCGCGAATCCTGTTACTCAATCCTTTGGTGCATGTCACGGCTTGACATACACTTTTACGGATTAGAAGAACTACCCGGCCCCCTCGCATTGTCACTCTTCAACGACGCACATGCTCTGAGCTCCCACCAAATGTCGATATTATTGAACATGACTAGATACATAATAGATGACTGTCCCACTCCTTTCCGGCAGCACTTTTTGACACCGTTACTAGCAAGCCTTTTCGCACAGGTTGACGCAAAAGTAAGCGGCGAATGGAACGAGTTGATAGAAAAGGGACAAATATCTCAAGGCGGAGATGCCCAACTTGCCGAAGAAATGAAAGAGGAGAGTATCTTGCGACAACTCACATACACAGCCGTCTTGATCGTCGCCGGGCTGCTAGATCCGCAGAGACCTGGCGAGTCGAATCTAGCAAACACAAATATGCTGCCACACCTCGCATTGCCGGAAATGCAGGCCAACAACACGGGAGAACCGAGCATGCGAGAGTTCATCCTGTCCAGCGACGTCGTTCTGGAGCCGCTGATCCTCTTCTGCACCCACGCGCTGCGAATGCGGGACTCGAGGTGCTGTGGCATCATTATCCGTGTCTTTAGGTCCATCGTCCCAGAGTTCCAGGCAGACCGCGCCGATATCCGTGAGTTTATCTGTCGTGAGGTGTTGATGGCTTCCATCGACGTATGTCCCCTCCCTCCAACCCTCCAACCCTCCTTTTCACTCCTCTAACCCGCGTAGTCACTCCACGAAGATTACTTCGTGGACGTACAAAAGGACTTAGCGCAGTTGATATCGACCATCTGTCTACTGTACTCGTCAGCCTCGCAGACTCCGCGCAACCTCCTACTCTCGCTCCCGGGCATCACAGAGACGAAGGTTGACTCGTGCTTTAAACGCCTGTCAGCTGCACAAAGTACCCGACATCAGCGGGCGCTGTTTTTGGAGCTCCTCGACGGCTTACGAGGCGTGCCAATGAGCGAGAAGGGGAAGCTACCCAGGGCATCGAAGCAGCGCACCGCGGCAGAGAAGGAAAGGAAGGGGCTGCAGATGCAGCAGCAGAGGTATGCAGAGGAGCGGCAGAAGAGTCCGGATTTGGGAGGTGTAGCGGATATGTTTGCGTGAGGAAGGAATGGGAGGGGAGCGGAGAGCGTTAGATACATTCGCGGTTAGTGGTGGTGTATTCTGTGGCTGTTCATTTCCGAAATTTTCCCCATGTTTATTATCGTCGTTTGTCGTTTTGTATAATCCGCTTTTTTTAACTTCTTCTGGTGAGGTTTTTTGCCTTGGTATGATACCGTACGTTGTAGTTCAGGCCGCGGGAGGGTGATCTGCTGCTACTTTTTTGGTGGTGATATCTATAGGTGGTCTCGATCACTTCACTAAGTTGGGGTATAAATTCATGGTATATTGGTGATAGGTGGGTTGGGTACAGGTGGGTGGGGAATTGGATATATGAGCTTTTCCTATACCAGGCTTTCGTTTTTCACCCCGCGGCGAAGGATAATGATGCGTTCTTGAAGCTTCGAAGTCTGGAGGAGGAAATGTCGAGTGAGAGTTTATGCATGCGCGTAGCAGAAAGGGACATGAATTCAGTCACTTATTGCGAATTCCTCCGACATTGTTCCCAACACACCCCAATCCTCACTACAAAGCCCTTGACACCTTGACACCCATTACCCATATCACCCATATGCCATCCACAAACAACATTGGCCTCAGTCATCCAGCTGAACTCAATTCAATTCAATTTCACACACTATCCTCCCTTCCCTTCCTCCCTCCTCCTCTACTATCCCCCCCTCCCCGTCTAGCAAAAGAGAAGCAAAAAATATCTTACAGTTTTTCCAAAGAAAATATTCAATCATCGCAGTTAAGTAGCACGCACGCAATTACAAAAGAGAAAACGGAACCCAAACCTATGCAAACCACCCCAGAGAAAAAAACAGGGTATTAACAGAAAAGCAGTAACAAAAGACAAAGCAAAAGGTGAGGGAATGTGTAGTGATTGGATGAAGACAAAAGAGAAAAGAAGGTAGAAAAGAGAAAAAGGAGGTTAATGATTGTAAAGTTTAGGTAAAATGTGTAAATAAGCTACAACAAAGAAAAGAAAGGAAAAGAAATAATGCACTGAATCCTCACTCCTCCGCAGTCTAAGGTATTCCCAGCCACCAAAACTGTGTATGTGCATCACATCACCCACTAACCCTCGTAACTCTAATCGCCAGCGTCTCCTCCTGCGGCCCTTCAACTTTCCTCATCGTCGTTGCCGTCGACACCGTTGACGTGGGTTGTCCCAGTCCCGAATCACTCTTCATCATTGGCGCGCCTTCGTAGCTGCCGCCACCATCCGTGCTCCTCGCGCTACCATTCCTACTCCTCCCCGAGGAACTCCCCTCGCCTGCCTCCTCCACCACCGGCAATATCGTCCCCGACGCGCCGCCGCTCCGTTCCGCACTCGGCGATCGAACTGCTGCTATTGTCCGGTGTGGAGTATTGTCGATATCCTCGCTCCGTGCCGTCCTCTCCGCTGAGTTGTTATCGTGCTCGGCGCCTGCTGCTTCTGATGATGCGGTGGCGTTGTCACGCGCTTCCTTTTCCCGTGCTGCTTCTTCGGGGGATTTAACGATGCTTGAGATGAAGTTGAAGAAGCGTTCACCGTAGCTCTGCGGTGGGATGGCAGAGACTTGGTCTTTGGGATGTGATAGACCCCGCCAGAAATGTTCGAGACGTTTTACGAATCCGTACTGTAAATAGTTAGCTGTGTGGCTCTTGTTAAGAGGGGAGGTCATACGTGGGTCAAACAATCTATTATCCCTAGATAATAGACCACATCGCCCGGCTGATCATTCTCATGAGTCGCCCTGAATCCGCCGTCATCGCCATAAAAGACGGTATTCTTCTGTCTGTTTTTTACATTAGAACCCATTACCAGTCTAATCACACAGGGCCCAACTCACTCCGAGAACTCGTCCGGCAACCTGTTCGCGACACTCCGGTCCAGAGCCACCGGCACTTCGGTGTTGATGACCCTCCTAAGTTCTCTAGCCTGTCTCGCCTTCTCCATCTTACTTGGAGTCCTCTGCAGCATATGTCCATGTATATCATCACTCTCCCCTGATCCAGGCCCGAAAACCTTTAAAGCACTATTTCGAATATCGTCCTTGTTTCCACGCGTCAGATCATGAAGCCCCAGTAACAGCGAGTAGTCCATAATCTCCAGCTTCTGCAACAGCTTAACATCGCGCTCCACCTGCTCTATAAATAGAGCCTTCTTGTATGGCCCAAAGTTGAGATGCATATCTCTCCTTATCCAGTTTAAGTCCTTCAATGTAGCCCGCGGGTTCTCCGCAAGATTATCTTCCTTATAATCACGACCGATTGTTGAACCCTTGAGATCGAACGTCTGATGAATATCGCGGTGCGGTGGGAAAAGGTTGTTCATGACTACAAAGTGGATTTTCCTTCCGAATGACGTTTTGACTCGGTGGAGACCATAAAACTGAGAGATAAGGGTATTAGGATTCTCCTCAATATGCTTGTAGTAATCATGTAGTATATGCCGCAGGAATCTATGTTCGCCGTGGTGGATGGTTTTGATGATATACTTATAATCCCGCGAGAAATAGAAAAAGCTTCCACTCTTCCCGGGCGATCCGAGCTCAGACAGGATATACTTGCTAGTTAGCGACATGAGGTAGTCCCCTGGATCCAGTCCGAACTTCGCGCGTAAATGTCGAAATACCCAAGGTGAGTAGTCTTTAAACTTGAAATCGTACTTAGCAGAAGGTGTGAGCTCATTACCCGTACTGCGTTCATGTCAGACACACTCTCTCCCAGACCACATATCACGGAATACTTACACATCGAATGAGAATTTGTGCTTTGCAACAAAATCTGCATCCGACAAGGGTCGGTCCATCTTTGCGTTGATCCGAGAAACACAAAACCGGATACCCGTAAGCATATTGTAGGCCGTGACCCAATTCACGTGGTTATGGTCGACTTTCGTCCCCACAACCACTTTATCATCCTCGCCTTCTTCATCCTTTCGTCTTCTGCTGGCCCTCTTTGCCTTGATAGCCTCTGTCCACCTTGCCGCATCTTCATCCGGCGGTATCTCCTCCAGATGGTTGTCTGAATGTATCGATCGTGTAGGTCGTCGGCCCAGTGTCATGGATTGACGTCGCGGTGTTGTAGCAGGCGTCGTAGGTGAAAAGCGACCACTTGCAACCGCGTCGGAACCACTCGCCGGCGTCGAAGTTCTACTTCCTTGCTGTGGCTTCGGAATCTGCAGAGTATGTCGCTGCCGAATGGATCCTGTAACGGGTTGTTGCTGCTGTTGTTGCGCCTGAGAACTAGATCCCGCGGCAGGGGTTCCCATGGATGGTATTGGGGGTGATAGGCGGGTTGGAGGTGACCCGGGGTGACTATATGGTTGTTGTAGATGTTCCACTGGCTTTGTAGTGCTGTTTATAGACACCGGGATTGAGGAAGGTTTAGCAGAATGGACCGCAGAGCCGTTTGTAGCTGGAGGAAAGTAGGATGCATCAGTTCCGGGAGGAGGAGGTACGCCGGCCGACGGTTTCATCGAATCCTTCCCACCACCAAGCCGCACGTCGCGGTCAGGAGTACTATGATTCGAGCTTGCAGTCGAAGGCACCTTCAAAGGCTGACCAGAAGGAACCCGGCCGTTAATCCCACCTTCAGAGGTTTTCGTGCCTTGCGGAACCGCCCCAGTCACCCCAATATGCCCGCCTCCACTGCCGCCGCTCCCGTCCAATGTGTGTCCACTGTGCGTAGACGAACCAGAACCACCGGGCAGCTGCGGATGCGGTCTTGAGAAATTGTACGGGGCGGGTTGGTAGTGCGATGACGACTGCGATTGTGGTAGTGGGTCATTATTATTGTTGTTCGCAGGCAGGGTCATAACGGCGGTACTTCCACCAGATCGGACCATGTGGTTTTTTTTTCGGAACCGAAAAAAAAGGTACCGAAGTTGGTTACAAGTTCACCGAAATGTTGCTCCAGTTGCTGTGCCAGGTAAATGTGTTAATCGTATAAGAAATCGCGTGTGGCAATGACGATGACAGTTCAGCCTCCTTAGAATTGGAAGGGACCCCGAGAAACTAATCTCAAATTCTAGACCACGGAAGCAATATCGAATAAGATGGCTACCAGCAGGTGGAGGCGTCGCAAGAAAATTGTAGCAATAGTACAGTCCGTTAAGGGGTTGCCTGCTGGTGGGTGGGTTGTGGTGGCGGTGGTGCGAGACGCTCGGCTGCAGTTTATGATGAAGGAATCAAGCTTACTGATTCGACCTGCGAAAGGAACTGTTAGGAGCGGGCGCGTCGTCGGCGTTGCAAGTTGGTGAAATGGGAAGTAGAGACCGGAAAATGTAGCGAGCGACAGGTTAGGTGTAAGGTGTGTGTGTACGTTGGTGGCAGTGGTGGTTGATCTCACTCAGAAGTAAGTAACTCCGTTTGTAGGTAATTCAAGCGCAAGTAACTCGCAGTCATAAAAGGGAGTTGTCTGCCGGCTCTCCGACCGCCCGCTCGTTATTAGATACACCCCAAGTTCCAAACCCAAGGCCACTCGCTCGCTCTCACGCACAAAACACGACGCAAATTCTAAATGAATACATAATCTGGCCGCATGGGACATAGCGGATTACTCTACAAGGGGAGGAGAGGGTGAGCGAGGCGCAGCCATCTTGGAGTCTTGGGGACTCCTCCTCAAGCTCCGCACTAACTGGCTTCACTTTAGTAGCACACGTAACTGTACCGTAGAAGTATCGCACATGCAAATAAAGCGAGCGAAGGAAGAGCTCGGAATATAGCTGCAGATCGGACTTATTCTCAGCTCAATTAAACGCTGCCGTGTTACCAGGGGAGCTACATCACCCCACCGCCGTACGCGTTTCACCGCAGGGCTTTTCTAATAAAAGTCATGGAAGATTCAGGGTCTCCCGGGTAATCGCTCGATGAACGATAACCCGGTGTCAACCTCCTCAACCTCAGTTGCGAGTGCTGGGCGGGATGTCTGCGAGTTCAGCCCATCAACTCCAACACGAACCCAAAAAACCATTCCATCGCAGACGGTAAGCTGCGACTGCTGCTTCGTCTTCCGTGTTAATCTCAACCGATCTTGTTTGATGGCTAGCGCTTCACTTCATAATGACGATGCTAACATTCCAAATGTCAAGCAATTTGCAATCTCCCAAATTCCATTCCCGTGTAAAAGTACAGCAAAATCTGCAATCCCTACGAATCTCCTCATGCGCGTCGAAAGAGAACATAAAATGACCGCTACCCTCTTGATAGAAAACATGGGAAGAGGAAGGAAAATGGCAATACCCGAAAGTAGACTGCAGGACGCGCAGAACAAAAAGGAAAAACAAACACGAAACCCCTTATAAGACCCAGATGACAGCACCAAGGAAAACACGAAAAACTCCAAAACAGAAGCAGCAGGGACAAATTTCGATTGCCGAACGTGATGCAAAAGATTTGTCATGCCCACACTCGTCTCGAAAGATTGTATCGTTAACAGAAGCCAAAGAAAACCTCCCATCCATCCCCGCATCAATGTGAATGATTACCCAGAAAGAACCCTAGAACGCACCCATGACCTCGTAGAAAAGAAAAGACTAAAGCTGTCTGTAAATACTTAAGACTTCTGCTCGTCGTCTGCGGAATTGTACAGAATCAAAATTGCAAGAGGAATTTCCTATGCAGAGGCAGCTTCCTTCTTCTTGGGTGTGGCCTTCTTTTTCGGTGCTGCCTTCTTGGGGGCTGCCTTGGCTGCTGGCTTTGCGGGTCCCTTGGTGACACGTCCAGACTTGGTCTTAGTCAGGACTGTGGGCTTCTCGACAATCGCAGGGGCCTGCGCTGGTTCCTTGCGGGGCTTCTTAGCGTTTGCCTTTGGCTTTGCAGCAGCCTTCTTCGCAGCTGGCTTCTCTGCGGCAGCGGCCTTGGGCTTTGCAGCAGCTTTCTTTGGCGCAGGCTTCTTCGCGGTCTCCTTCTTAGCAGTCTCCTTCTTGGCAGCAGGCTTCTATCACCAAACATTAGCAGCAAATACAGAAAATATCACAAGTCGCGTACCTTGGTGGTGGTCGCTTTGGCGGCAGGCTCCTTCTTTACAAGCTTGACAGTGCCAGAAGGACCCTTGGGCTGAGCAAATTCCTTGGCATCTGCACCCTTCTTGAGGGCCTGGTTGAAGAGACCATCAAACCGATCGTTGTCTACACCCTTGTAGTTGGCCTTGATGTACTTCTTGAGTGCAGGACGGCTAAAATACGTCATGTTAGTCAATTTTCAAAATGCGCTAGATGCTATGGTATGAAATGGGTTAAGGATGTTGCGCGCGACCGAGAGGAGCACAGCGCAATGAGTTGGTGGGCAAATATCGTACCTGCTTCCATTGCGATCCTTGAGCTACACACGGAAAAAAATATTAGACATATCCTCAAAAAAAAATATATAAAAAAAATAGTGTGAATGATTGACGGAGAGAACATACAGCGAGAATGGCCTCCTTGATCATCTCCTTGTAAGGAGGGTGCTCCGGAGGGGAGGACTTCTTGGAGGCAGAGGCCTTGCTGGCGGCAGCTTTGGGAGCCATGTGGATAGATTTGAGAAAGAGAAGTGTTGTGCGGTTTGTTTTTGCTTGAGAAGCGAGGCGAAATTTAGTGAAATACTAGAGTGCGTTGGAAGCGAGGACGAAGGAGCAAGTGGGCAGCAAGAGAAGACTTTATGGGTGAAGTGGTGGTGTGGTGTGGGGGAAGTTGAAGGGAAGAAAGTGGTCGCGAGTGAAGGGCGGATGCTCTCGGTTTTGATGAGAGATAGCAACACTGGCTCCGTCCTCCCATCAATCAGCATCGCATCAAGATTCAACAGGGATTCGCATCAACAACATCAGTTGCCAAACTAATGATCCCGAACACCCCTAACCCTCGCTGCCATGACTGCGTCAATTTCAGAGTCTTTCGTATCCCCCCGCCATCATTCGGGCTCTGGAGCGCCCGCTCAGTTTCGCCATCATTTCTGACTCCCACTCTTTCTCACCCACCCAACCCCCCTCCCCCTCCTGCCATCGAGATCTCGCTTCTCCCGCTATCCGCCCGGGTCTGTGTTGTTCTATTTTTCCCCTGGGCCGAACTCAAACGCCAGCCAGCCCTTTCCCCTTCCCATCACCCCGCGTGCTTTCTCGACACGTCACTCACGTTTCTCATCTTGTTTTGATTTCATCCTCTCTGTGCCCCCTCGAACTTCATGCCGCGTATCTACTGTTACTTACCGTCCGCACCTTCTTTGCGCCTAGGATGTGGATAAGTGATTTGACTCTTCTGTTTGATTGATCACTTGACGTTGAGGTGGTGTGGAGGTGTCGCAGAAGTCCCTCCCCCCTCATCCCCTCCCCCTCGCGCGGAATTTTCTATGCCACACCAATCTCATCTGTGATCCTTAATCAATCCCATTGAAAGTCACTACCAGCTATCATACAAGTCCACTCATTGAAATTCTCCACCTTATTCAAATTATGAAAAATTGAGGCCATCAAGAACTACTCTGACTCAACAAAATGTGCGCTGTGTACAGAAAAAAAAACTTCATGCTTCATAAGATGCCGAGTGTAATTACCGAACCAACAACCTTTGTCTACGATCCCAGCTTTGGCTTCTTTCCACCCTTCTTCGCATCTGCCGCAGCTTTGGCTTTTCTTTTCTTCTCTGCGGCCTTCTGTTCGTTCTTCTTCTTCGTAGCAGCCAATTCTTCGGCAGTCTTGGGAACCGGCTTGAAAAAGTCGTTTAAACGGGCTGTATACTGGAATGTCAGTATTACCAGGGACCAGTTGCAACAAGCTGGGATTATTCCCCACCTTGAGTTGATGTTTTCAATCCCTTCGTGAGTCTTCCGGCTCCATTCCTGACACGATCCTCGTTGAAGCCCTTCTCTACAACCAAAAATTTGACCAACCCCTCGATGTCTGGCGCCTCCCACTTGAAGTCGAGATCTTTGGGATCAGTAACTTCAGGTTTGTGGAACAGTTCGCGGGCATCTGCATAAGGCCAGTTTTCCGGGATCTTGTACTTATCTCCCAGATTCTCGAGGACTTTCTCGATGCACTTGTGTTCGCGAATCATCTTAAGAGCCGTAGTCGGTCCGACTTTCGGGATCGTGTCTGCGTAGTCGCATCCGAGTAATATACATAAGTCAATGAACTGGCGATGCATTAGCTCCCGTGACGTGTTGGGTCGAATCACATACTTGCTCACGCGTGAATCCCAATCCTTCCATGACCTTCTCCAGGTGGATCTCCTGGATAGGTTCCTTCCGCTGTTCACTGAACGTTAAATGTCTTAGAAGAATTGGTGCCTCAAAGCACAGAGTGTCCATATCCTCAGAAGCCGCAGCAAACACCTGGGCGGGTGAACAGCGCATACATCAGCCCAACGACCCAATAAGCATAGACGGATTATTTTTATTTCTCACCAATCCTGCCTTAGCCAACGCAGCGCACTGGGCCTCAGCCTCACACGGCGCTTCAACATACGGGATCCCCATGAGTTTCAAAAGCTGCTTACAGTCGTCGTTCTGCTCCCTCGTAACTCTGACTGTGCGTCTCGCAAACTTCTCGATTTCTTCCGCTGTTCCAGTCTCTTTCGCTTCTGCATGCCCAGCTTCCGCTTGCGCCTTCCGTGCCACACGCTTTGCGAGCTCGCCCGACTTAAGCGTGGGAGGCTTGCCATCGAAGACGTACAGCGGCCTTCACGCTGTCTGTTAGTTCGCCGGAAATGGGGGTGAAGATGCTGGGTAAGACGCACTTGATGCCGTTATCGACCATCCGCAGAGTCCGATAAAACATCCCCATCAAGTGCGAAGTCGTCTCTCCGCTCTCCGACATGAGCTGCTGGCCTTCGGAGCGCACGGCGATGAGGAATTGGTAGATACTCATAGACCTATAACACGCATAACTTCAGTCACCGCTCGTAAAGCAATCACGAAGTAGCCAAAACGCACGCATCCTATCAACACAGCATTAGTCCCAGCTACCAAAGAGATATACATTCCCGAGCGTAGTAGGCTCACAATGGCAACTTTGCGTCCAAAGTGCTGCTTGATGTCGCTGTTCTTGATTGCGTCCGGCGCATTGTCGGAGATGACCTGGTAGAGGCCTTAAAGCGGTAAGCTTTTTAGCTCAAGCTTAAAGGAATAGCGCTGTGTTTATACCTTTAATACCCATAGCTTTTTAAGTTTTCGGTGAAGTGTGCTCTTTGAGTTTGTTGACAGAGTTTGTTTGTTGGAAGAGTTACGATACTTTTAGTGCTTCAACTGGGGAGTTTGGTTGTGAAGGGATGACGCGAAGAGCTCAATGATGTTCGCGTCGACCAATCAGGATGGACTCTTGTAGAAAGTGCAATTTTATTAAACCCTACGAAGTCTAATAGTACCCTTAACCAAAAGTAAGTTTATTTGCACGCCCCTGACGGTCCTTGTGTATTTCCATGGGGTGGAGACACTTTCACAGTCACAATCTGTCACCCGATTTTATTGCCAAGACGCCGTCGTTAAAGTGACCTTGGGCCCAGATATGTCACAACGAGAGCTTTCTAGGGTCTTTTAACCATTAAACTTATTGCTTGGCCTAGAGATATCTACTGATATCCGTTGCGATATTGTTACAATCCGTGGTTGTATAAACTTCCAGCAAATGGTAACCCTGCAAGTATCCAATGTTGTTTGGCTTGACCTCTGAACTCAAGCAACAGTGACAACCCCACAACGCTCCACTGGTCTCCAAAAAACTGGAAATAATCCCCATATGTCACATTCGCACTCCAACCAAAGCTGTGCACCGTCGCTACAACATCAAGGGGCAAACCGCAACTTATCACGCACCATCACTCGCTATATACACTGGGTGAGAATCCATGAATCTTCACGTGCCCGTGTCCTCGCTAATCGCCGGAAGAAGAGATAGATTGATGTAAAAGTGACGCAGTTGCGTGGTTTTGTGTCGCTGATAAGATGATCTGATAGTAGACAACACCCACCTTTTCGTTGGGAAGGATGAATTCTGTTTGCAGGATGCCTGCGTTGCGTATTTCTTTTTCCTGCTCGATGAGCGATGAAGCATGCAACTCATCGACCGGCGAACTGATCGGCAATAACTGTGGTCGTGTTGCGGAGAGGTTGCACACGCAACCCCCAAGTACCGAGTTGGTTACAAATCGAGTTATGACTGCAAGGTTTTATTCTCACGCTATGGGGAAAAGGAAGGAACCCCGGGACTTTGATGGAGCTCGTAATGGACCGAAGACAACCGGTCGTCGGCAAATATCTGCTGGCAAGCGTAGTCATGAAATATCACTCAACTCTATTTGGGCTTGGCTGGCCGATGTTACGTTTATCCCCTCTTACCTCCAGTACTTCTAAGAACGCAAACCATCCTCTCAATAGTAACTCTCACAACGCTCACATATGCGTAATACACCCAACCCACAACTTATCATACCATGTTTACATCGTCAAATTGAGGCCTGCACGTTATGCTCGTGCTCGTACCTGCGCTTGTGTTGAGCAGGTGCATTGAATGTCACTCGTTCATTATTATCCATTGATTGACCGCGGCGACAACGCTACCGTCAGCTAACAAGCTGTAATTTAGACTTGTCCGTCTCATACTGTCCATGATGGTGCGCCGTGACGAGATCTGAGGATTCCTTGCATCCGTGGCATCGAAGCTATCCATTCATCCGTTAATTATATGGTCTCGTGCTTTCTACGCAGACAAACATGAAGTATCCGGGAACGAGGGCACCATTTACACATCCACCGGGATAAACTAGATAGGATCATAATCACTTGGAGTAGGCATTCCGCTCGGAGTCAGGATATACATGTATCATAGAGTACGGTTTGTCTCCACAAAGGCCGTCCGAAAAAGGGTGCGTTTTAGGGACGAAAGATGGTCCTAGGACATCTTAACTGCTCTCGCTCCCAGAAGTTCTCGTCACTCGTCTGTCAAGGCAGCTGGTTTTCTAGCGCACAACTTATCACTATCTTTACTGTAACAGTCCCAAGATTATCTATAGCGCAAAACGGAATCAAGGTTATCTTCAAAGTATACCTTCAATGTCAATCAGTCACACGCGTAGGGCTTGCGCGTTTGCTTACCGCGACAGGTCAGACGAGAAACGCGCTGTGTCACTGTGATTGTCAACTAGCTGCGTCTAAGATGGAAACCAATCGGCTTATCCGGGTTGAAGAATAACCAATGGCTAGCAAGTTGGGTATAAAGTCCATCTATAGATCAAACTGCACAAGACCAGACAGTAGTAACAACCCATCTCATTTCCGAGCGCATTGTCATGAGGTAAAACTCCCCAGTTATAATACAGTGATGAAAGACAGAAAAAATGATCCGAAACCCCGACCAGAGAAGAAGACCGCATTTAATTCATCATCCGGAAAAAAATTACCGAAAAACAGCCGCGATTCACCAACCAGTTTGCGTTAAAAGGAAACCCGAAAACCTTGGACAAGAAAAAAGAAAACCCCCTCGCATCGTCACTTTACAACTCCTGAGAAGCACCCTTGCCAGCCTTTCCAGACTTCTTGGGCAGGAGGTTCTGGTGAATGTTAGGCAGAACACCACCCTGGGCAATGGTGACATGGCCAAGAAGCTTGTTCAATTCCTCGTCGTTGCCTGAGATTGATGTTAGGATATTGTTTGCTTTGGATGGTTTGGAAAAAAACTTACGGATAGCGAGCTGCAAATGACGGGGGATGATACGGGTCTTCTTGTTGTCGCGAGCGGCGTTACCAGCCAACTCGAGGATCTCAGCCGCCAAGTACTCAAGGACGGCAGCGAGGTAGACGGGAGCACCAGCACCGACACGCTGGGCGTAGTTTCCCTTCCTCAACAGACGGTGGACACGTCCGACGGGGAAAGCGAGACCAGCCTTGGAAGAGCGGCTGAAAAATAGATGTCAGAATCGGAATCAAAAAAATAATGTGACTTTGAAACCAAAACAAAGCCAGGGTGAGGGTTGGGAAATCAGGAGTTGAAAATCGGGATCACAAACCTCTGAGAAGGCTTTCCGCTAGCAGCCTTACCACCTTTACCTCCGGAAGACATTGTGACTGAAAAGTTGGCTTTTGAAAAAGTGGGAGATTGGAGAAGAGTTGGTTGAGGTGGTAGAAGTTCGGTGGTGGTTGTGCGGTTGTGGGTAAAGGTTGACGTTGGATGAAAGAGTAAGAAGGGACGCGAAGATGTGAAGTGGGCGATGTCTGGCTTTATAGTCGGCTTTGGTGGTCGACGCATCAATTGGTCGCCAAGAATTTGTGGGAACGGGGGTTAGGGGTTTGTCATGCTAGGGGCGCGTATGGTGTTTGGTCAATCGAGCGCAGCAGCTGTGTGGCAGGGGTCCATGGGATGAGGCATCCTCCATAGCGCCTTAGCACAAACGAGTTCTGATGAATGGCGCGTTTTTTCGTTTTCTGGCAGGCTCAGAAATGCAAGTGGCTGGCTGGCCGATAGTAATGTGTAGTGGTGTGGTAATCCTCGCCCACCTGGCTACTTGCTAGGCAGGGTCGGCAGGGTGTGGGTGGTTGGAAGCACAACAACGCGAAAAGAACCGCGTCGACCCTTGGCGTACAGCCGATAAGCGTATATCGTAGCACGCTGATGCGAGAAGCAAGCGTTCAACTATAAGAAGCCCGTCTCCCACGTCGCCATCTCTCTCCAACCTTCACCTTCACAAATTTCTGCCACCACCCACGCTCATCAACACAACTCGCTCAATCTCAACTCCTATACCACTTCATTTTCAATCCAAATCTTCAAACAAATCCATATCAGTCAAAATGCCCCCCAAGGCCGCTGAGAAGAAGCCCACCGTCGGAGGAAAGGCTCCTGCCGGAAAGACCACTTCCGAGAAGAAGGTTTGTTGATTTCTAATCATATTTCATCGTGATTTTCAAGTACATTTTTTTGCTAACGATTTTTTTTTGTTTTGTTAGGATGCTGGCAAGAAGACCGCCGCTGCCAGCGGTGAGAAGAAGAAGCGCACCAAGACCAGGAAGGAGACCTACTCTTCCTACATCTACAAGGTGTTGAAGCAGGTTCACCCCGACACTGGTATTTCCAACCGTGCCATGTCCATCTTGAACTCCTTTGTCAACGGTATGCGATTTCAATATCCAATATTCATTTTCAATCTAGAAGCTGATTCCCGTTTCAGACATCTTTGAGCGTGTTGCGACCGAGGCCTCCAAGCTTGCCGCTTACAACAAGAAGTCCACTATCTCCTCTCGTGAGATTCAGACTTCTGTCCGCCTCATCCTTCCTGGTGAGCTTGCCAAGCATGCCGTTTCTGAGGGAACCAAGGTTTGTTTTCCAATCCGAATCTAGAAAAGGAATCATTTGTAACATTCCATCTTCATAGGCTGTCACCAAGTACTCATCCTCCACCAAATAAACGACAAGTTTTTGCTCATGTTTTGCGGCACATAACCATCCATCTATTTGGATACGGGGCGTGTTGTCCTTCAATAATGTCTTCTCTGGTTTGGGTTCTTTCTTGGGGCACCTTTTTGTCGTGTATCGATCGGGTTGTGTGTTTCAATCAACGGGTTTTCTTTTTTGTTCCTACTTTTTTTCTTTTTTACGGGGTAACGCATCATTGTACTATAACGGATTGCTGGGTCGAATTTGAGGGGGTTTTCCTCAATATCATGGGCGTTTCCAGGCAATTTAGTTTTTGTTTGGCGCATCAACTAAAGCTGCTTCAATATTTGATATCCCGATTCTCGGAGGTCGATCACTGGATTGCATTAGTGTCATGTCATGTCAGGCAATCAAAAATAAGCTTTTTCGTCTCCGGTCCTCGTGGGTTTGATCGATCCTCGGCACGTTCCTCGATGAGATCGATCCATTCTGTCGGTTCCTTCGCTCGTTACCTGTCTTTGAATCCGCATTGCCGTGCTAAAATGTGATCTAGATCTTGGGAGCTGCCGGAGGTTGTCATGCTTAAACTACCCCGCGAGCTGACAGGTTGAGTGTTTACGCCTGGGAGGGTACCTGAGGTCCGATTTCGTTTGGGAAACGCAGGTCTGGCGGGAGATTTCCACCAGTGAGCGAAGCTGGTTTGATATCACAGAGCCTTTGTTCGCCCCCATCCAGCAACCCTCGACGGTTGGAGTTGCTGAATAACCCCCAATTAGAAGAGCACATTTACACAGAATTTCTACCCCTCTACCGTGTCAGAAGTATGAGACGCCGACACCATGTTGTGCATAGATATACGAGGGACGTACAGGGAGCGAGCGTTTTGAGTGGGCGGGATATCTATGTTGGAGTGTACGGCATGATTCGAGCATCAACTCCAAGCCCCAGTGTAGAGTCGTATACTGTATCCACTCATTAAAACTTTGGGTATGCAGGTTCTGTCTTCATGCGTGAGGCACGGGTTCTTGCGCTAGCTCTACATCTAGTTTATTGGGATTTAGCTTATGGGGAATGGAGCTCCCGTATGGTACCAACTGTGATGAAGAGTAATCAAGATACCACCCAATCTACTGAAAAAAACCCCCACATCTTGCAGTCTTTCATGACGTATAATGGAGCTCCGACTCGCCCTTTGGCGAAACTTGCTCGCACACTATCAAACGACCGTTTACATCAGAAACCCCACTGATGGTTTATAAACTTTTGGGGACCCCTATTCCTGCGATGTCAGGATCATGACTGGTCACTCTGGTATGTCCAATAAAAGGGCGCACCTGTTGGCAGCATCGTGTGAACAGCGACTCGGGAGCATTCTATGGCACAACATATCAAGCCAGATGTCATTCTGGGGCTAGTTTTATTGCTGGTGTTTTGTACTTGTTAGTTCGTTCCTCAGCTAGGGCCGCGTGGCGTACAAGCTGATAGCACATCCGTCCTCTTTCGCCGTGACCTTCTCCGCAGGTCCCAGTATAAGCCGTCGATGTACTGATAGCATAACGTGTAAGGAGGAAATACAAGCAATGAACATTTTCTATAATCTAAAGTAGTGTTGTCCACGAAACAAGATACCCCGGAACTGTATTGACACCCGAGGACAAGACCCCTCCGGACTATCACCCTCACTATCACCCCAAAACATTTTATCGCAGTGAACCACGAATATTTACTATTTTCAATTTTCGAAATATATAACTTCGACATTCCTCCTGGCGATCATGGGGAAGATTTCATGGCTTCTGTATCTGGCAGTGCCATTTGGCAAAAAGACAATTGTCATGGATTTTCTACCAGTTGTGAGTGTAGGAAGAATGATTACCAGTAATTGATGGGATAGTCTGAATGGGAGAGAAGGAGCCTTGTCCTTGTCCGTCTTTCACAAACAAGCTCATCATTGCTGGCTGCACTTCAAGGTTACTGTTTGTGCTATAATAATATCTACTATAACCAAACAGCACCGGTCATACAAATATCGCTCTGGGAATATAATAGGAAATTGTGAGAAGCTGTGTGTCCTATTCAGGACCACTTACTACTATCTCCTGACCACTCACATATTCCACCACCATTCCACCTTGCCCTCCCTGCCATATATCGTCCCCATTTATACTACTATATTCCTTGGACTGTCTATCTTTAACACATTATCAGCCACCATTTCAAATGCTGCTAACCACATACATTTGTTTTTGAGCTGTCGTGCATTTGTGAGCCCAAAAGATTTCACCGTATGGTATTTGTATTTTGTAGGCCCTAGCCAAAGCATCGATGAGATGGGCATCTTTGGCACGTAATCACGGTAAAATGTCTTGGTGTGATAGTGAGAGTGATAGTCCGAAGGGCCCCGCCCGAGGATAGATTTCGTGAGTGATACTATATGATGTAAAAGAAAATACAGTTGCGCAATTCACCCTCTTCTTGCCTAAAACAGAGGTGGTGTATAGTGTTTTGCACCGAGGATGTTTATAATCTAGGTGAAGGTGAAGATGAAACTGTGAGTGATCCCGAGGAGACATATTTATCGGGCTGAGCCTACAAGATCTGTTTTCCAAAGAGACAAGATGTCCCGGACTGGCTTTGGCGTGCCAACGTGAATCTTTCTTTGAGACTTGATCCTCAAGATTTTATCATTATCACTACGGGTAGTCTGTAGACGGCTTTTGGTCGCGGCTACCGCAAAAATCCTACCAAGCCATCTGACAGACTATACTGCGGGTCGGTTGTAACCGACCAAAATCATAATTGGGGATCCACCGTAAATGAAGGAAGAATGGTTTAAACATCTGCAGAACCATTGTACGAACACATTTTTCGTGCCAGGAGTGAGAAATGGCAACACCCAATCTATTCCCACGCCTCCACCACAGCCGGTAAATAAGAATAACAAAAACACACCAGCATATCATTGCAACCCAAACTACAGTACACAATCCATTCCCTCCGGGTAAAAAAATGTCAACCTCCCCCTTTACACGCACTTTAAACACCCAACATCAACCTCCTAGGATCCTCAATGTAGTTCTTAATCTTAACCAAAAACGTGACTGCCTCTTTCCCATCGAGCAGCCTGTGGTCGTATGTAAGTGCCACCACCATGATGGGGCGGATCTCGACCTTCCCGTTGATGGCGACGGGCTTCTCCTTAATCGCATGCAGACCGAGCACCGCTGTTTGCGGGAGGTTGATGATGGGGGTTCCGAACAGCGAGCTAGTGGGTGTTAGTAGTGCACATGAGCTACTCTGGCGAGGACTTACCCGAAAACACCACCGTTAGAGATGGTGAAGGTTCCACCAGCCATGTCCTCAATGGTCAACTTATTGTCGCGCGCCTTCTGTCCTAACTCTGCGATTGCCTTCTCAATGCCGATCATGTCGAGCGACTCTGCATTGCGGACAACAGGGGTAACAAGTCCCTTTTCTGTGGCGACTGCGACCGAGATGTCGACATAGTCGCGGTAGACGATTGTGTCACCACCCTTGGGACCTTCAATGGATGCGTTGACGGCTGGGACGTCCTCCATGGCCTTGATGACGGCGCGCGAGAAGGCACTCATGAAACCCAGCTTCACGCCCGTCTTCTTAAGCACGGCGTCCTTGTAGAGTTTGCGCATCTCCATCAGGTTCGACATGTCGATCTCGTTGAAGGTAGTGAGCGAGGCAGCGGTGTTTTGCGATTCCTTCAGACGCTCGGCGATGCGTAGACGCATGCGGTTCATTTTTACGCGGCGCTCTTCGCGGTTGCCAAATGGTCGGTCCTGCGCGGGTGCCGGGGGTGCGGCCTGCTGCTGCTTCGGGGTAGGGGCGGGGACAGGGGCGGATTCCTTCTTGGGCTCCTTCTTGGGCTCTTCCTTCGGTGCAGGTACTGGCTCCTCGGTCTTCTTGGGTGCTTCTTCAGACTTGACATCGGCGGGTGCCTTGGGCTCCTCATTTGCTGTCTCGGCGGGCTTGCTGGCGCCGCCTTCGGGGGCATTGCCGGGCTCGATCTTGAGAAGATCTTGGCCGACGGTGACAGTGTCTTCCTCGTTTACAAGGAACTCAATGATCGTTCCGGATTCAGGTGCGTTGACGGCGACGTCAATCTGTGCCACATTTGTAAGCACCAAACGTGAGGGTGACTGACGAGGAAAATCTATACCTTGTCGGTTTCAATGGTAGCTATTTCTTCGTCCTGTTCTATGTATTCTCCAACCTCTGCAAGGTTCGTTAGCATAAATCCCGCATCGTCGGCGGCTGTGCGGCGGGGAGAGACAAACTCTTTGACCACTGCTTCAGAGTACCTTCAGAGATGGACTCTGCCATCTGTGGGACCTTGACGATTCTTTCGGCTACATACAAACATTCCGGTTAGCTGCGGCCGGAAAGCTATGGCTGCAGTTTGTGGTTGTGCTGTACCATAAGTCCGAGTCTGCACATTCAATATGGAGGTAGCATTGACGAAGCGCGAGGGTTTTCTGTTCCCATGTCAGCACCTGATGCAACGCGATATTGGGAGAGGCGGACTGTGAAACGGTAGAAAGAAGGGTATTTGATGGCGAGCGAATGCAAACGTTTGAGAAAGCTCTTGTTGAAGAGCGAGCGACGGTGGGAGTAGAGCAAAGACAGCGGGTGGGTAAGCGCCGTACAGCAAGCCTGGAGGCCATGATGTTGAATGCAGGAGTAAGGGAAGGGGAGGTGGTAGTGGGGGTTGTAGTAGGTAGTTTCGAGGTTGTAGGTACGACGCTGATGGTGATGAGGCTTGAAATGAAAAGAGTGGCCAAGCAGGAAACAAGGAACTCCGGGAAAATAACCGCCGGCGATGCCGAACGCAGCCGATGTGACAGAAACCATCCAATCGGAGCCGACAAATATGGAAGCACGCTAAATCACTCGCTGCCCCATTACACAGCCACACAAGAGCCGCATCGCCAGCAATCGCGGATTGAGTCCCTCAGCTGCTAAGCGTTGATTGACGACATCGCTCAAACATGGCTACCAAGTCCGCAGTACTGTGAGTGAAGCCCTCTACAACTACCCGATCTTTTGTTACTGATCCCTCCCAGATCTCTTTACCGTCGAGCCCTCCAGACGTCGCTCAGCTGGTCTGTTCGCCGAGACCTATGGCGAGTACAAGCCATGAATATCCGCGACCTCTTTGAGGCGAATAGGGATGTGACGGAACCTCGCCAGCTCAGTGTATTCTTTGAATTCCTCTAAGTTTACGATGGTTTCTAACTGTAGTAGAAACTCCTACAAGAAACTGAAGCGACACTCCAAAAGTGGAAGCATCCTGATCAATACGTCCCCCCAACGGCCCCTGGTGGTAAGCACATCCTCTACAGCCCACTCACAGCGACATTGTTCTAACCAGGTGTGCGTCTGGCTCTGTAGGCTCCAAATATGAGAGAAATATACCGTGTCCGATCCTTACCCCGCCGGCCAAGTTTGACGTTTAAATCCTGGGAATGGAATGAATTGGGATATATGAGCGGTGTATATACTATAGTTTCAATGCTCAAGATGCTATTAATTGAATTCCGATAATTCACTTTTTTTGTCGTAGATTACACTTTCGGTTATTGGTGTATGCACACTGTGCGGCTCGAATACCTATCATCATCAACGGTCGCGCGCTTCCCCTCCACACCACCACCAACACCAACATCATGACCGACTCCAACCCCAAACGATCCAGCTTCGATTCCCTCTCCGCCCCAGTCCCTCTTACCAACAACACCCTCAAACCTCCCGTCCCCCGTTCTGCCGCCATGAAACCACCGCCGCCCCAGGGTGCTATGAAACCCCCACCCTTGATCCGCCCCAACGCTGCTTTTGATCGGCTCCTACATACATCGCCGGTTCCGCGCACTATCACTGCCGCCTACGAATCGCTTCGACCCAACCAGGGCGCTGCACCACCACCCGGGGGGTATAGTGTACTCTCTGGCTTTGGAGTGTCTGCGCCAGAGCCCGAGTCGAAGCGCAGGATGTCGTTTGTGAGCTCTAGTTTACGGCAGAATGTGGCGGGCGCTGAGACTGCAGCGGGGGTAAAGACTACTGCGGGGGTGACTGAGAAAGTAAAGACTGCTATTACTACCTCTGCTACTGCTACTGCCTCTGCCACCACCACCACCGCCGCTGCTGCCGTGGTGGAGAAACCGCAGAAGCAGCAGCTGCCCACGCCGGAGACGTCAATAATAGAGGTGGTTATTGAAGGCCCACCGCCGCAGACAACAGAGTACGAGAAGGATGTTGAGATGTCTACGGAAGTAATGGAACAAGTAGCTGCGGATGAAAAGGCTCCAGAAACCCCCAGATATTCCGCGAGAACAATACGGGATGCAAAGGCGAAGAGTCAGAAACAAACGCCAAAGAAAGGTGTACCAAAGCCACAGATACTCACCCCCCAGACTAAACGGAAGCTCAGAGACGAGGAAGCGATAACTAACATAAGAACCGATGGACCGAGTACTAGCACCGCAGAAGCAGTCTCAGGAAAGCGCAGGAAGTCCGCGAAGGGGATCGTAGACACTGAATTCCCCATACCAACACCACAAAAGCTCCCCAAAATGCTGAGGAAGCGGCGGAACAAGAATGCAGGAGCCAACGCGGAAGAAGCAACATCTCCTACAGTGCCCTCGAAGTCAACAAGTGCAAGTGCCAAGGACGCTGAAACCCCGGCGGCACCACAAAAGAGACACCCGGCAACAATCCAGGAGCATAGAGATGAGGCTGGGACTTATACGGAAGCACCTCCAATCGTGCACACGAAGCCAACGAGTGATAGCGTCAAAGACGTCGAAATCTCTGCAGCACCACGGGACGAGGGTGCAGAAACCCATATGGAAGAAGTGATTTCGGAAGTACGCACAAAATCAACAAGCGCAAGTGTCAAAGAAGCGGAAATCTCTGCAGCACCTCAAAAGAACTCCCCTAAGGCAACGGGGGAGCATGGAGACGAGGAGGCAGGAACCTATACGGAGGAAGCAGCTCCGGCAGGGCCCACCAAGTCAACAAGTGCAAGCATAAATGACGCCGAAGTTTCAGCAGCACTGCAAAAGCTCTTCGGATCATCAAGCAAGCGCGGAAGTGAAGATATGGGAACCAACGCGGAAGAAGCAACTCCAGTAGTGCGCGCAGAGTCGGCAAGTGCGAGTGTCAAGGGTGTAGAGATCTCGGTAGCACCACAAGAGAGCTCCCCTAGGGCAGCGACCGAGCACGGAGAGGAGGAGGAGGAGGAGGAGGAGGCAGGAGCCCATACGGAAGAAGCGGCCACAGCAGTGCGCGCGAAATCAACTAGTAGAAATGTGAAAGACGCCGAAACCTCGGCAACACCACGAGACGAGGAAGCGGGAACCTATGTGGAAGAATCGACCCCAGCAACATGCACCAAATCAATGCCAATGAGTACAAGTGTCAAAGACGCAGAAATCTTCGCAGCACCACAAGAGCTTCCAGTGGCGTCGGAGGATACAGGATCCAACACGGAAGATGTAGCCTCTGCAACACCACAAGAGCTCCCAGTGGCGTCGGAGGAGTACGGAATTGATGATATAGGAACTACCGTGGAAGAAGTAGCCTCTGCAACATCACAAGAGCTCCCAATGGCGTTGGAGGAGTATGAAATCGAGGATACAGGAACCAACGCGGAAGAAGCTGCCCCTGCAGTACGCACAAAGTCAACAAGTACGAGTGTCAAAGGCGCAGAAATCTCCGCAGTACCACAAAACGAGGAAGCAGAAACCCATATGGAAGAACCGACTCCAGCAACACGCTCAAAGTCAAGGAGTACAAGTGTCAAAGACACCGAAACCTCGGCAGTAGCACTGCGAGACGAGGAAGCAGATACCCATATGGAAGAAGCGACTCCAGAAACACGCGCAAAGTCAAAGTCAAGGAGTACAAGCGTCAAAGACACCGATGCCTCGACTGCACCACAAAAGCTCCCCAAAGCAACGAGGAAGCGCGGAAATGGAAATGCAGGAACAAACACGGAAGAAGAGACTCCAACAAGGCGTACAAACTCAACAAGTGCAAGTGTCAATGACGTCGAAACCTCGGTAGTAGCACCACGAGACGAGGGAGCAGAGATTCATATGGAAGAATCGACCCCAGCAACACGTACGAAGTCAAGGAGTACAAGTATCAAAGACACACTCCCCAAATCATCAAGGAAGCGCGGAAATGAGAATGCAGGGACCAGCGTGGAAGTAGCTCCAGTGAAACGCAGGAGGTCTGTGAGGGCGGCGGATACCGCAGATTCCAAACCTTCTCCACCACGAAAGGGTACAGCAACAAAGCAAGCACGTAAGGTCATTCTAGAAACGCCAGCGCCGCACCGACCTACCTCCGTACGCCAAACACGCTTCAATAAAAAGCCAGCCGATAAACCGGCAACTGCTGCCCCGGCTGTCCGCAAACTCGCATCTGCTGCCCCTGCCACTAGCAAAGCAACCCAGGAGCCCCTCGAAATACCTGAACCTCCCCTAGCACCCTCCTCTACCGTTAGATCTCTCCGTCGCCGTCGCGATGAGATTCCGGAGACCCCACAAGATAAACCGAAGCCACGGCGTGCTGTAAGTTTCCTTCCTTCTTCCTGCATTGTGTTGAGCCGTTTTAACGTATATGCACTAGACCATGCCATTGACCGCTAAGTCTGCACCTTCCTCATCCACAAAGCCCTCCTCCGCAACAAGACCCAGCTCCGCCAAAAGGCCCTCCTCCGCCTCCAAACCTACGCCCACCGGCACCGGCTTCAGCGTCGAAGGTGGACCCCAAGGACTCCACTTTATTGCACCGCAGGTGCTTGCAACGACGGGTAGCGTTTTTGATGGCGGGAGAAGGCTTAGTGGGAGGAGACATACGGTTGTGTTTGCCCCTGAGGTACCGAAGAAGGAGAAAGAGAAGAGAAGGGTTTCGGCTGCTGCGGGAGGTGGAAGGGTTAGTATTGTTACGAAGGAGAACGGGACGGAGAAGGTAGACGGCAGGAGGAAATCGTCGAGGGTTTCTGGAGCTGTTGATGACGTAGGGAAGGTGAAGAAGAGGGGGAGGCCAAAGAAGAGTACTGGTGTCGCTGCGAAGGAGAAGGAGAAGGAGAAGGAGAAGGAAGTCAGCTATGAGTTTTCGGATGAAGAGTAGCGATGTGAATGATGATGATCTGTATTCATACTTGCGATTTTTGTACATTGGATGGAGTGGATGTGATATACTTAGTTAGGGATGGGAGTATTGTCTGGGGCGGGGGGTATTTCATTGCGCGGTATAATAATTATATATTGTTGAATGAAACGGTTTCTTTCGTTGGGGTATTGTGGCGTAAGAAGATATTGAGGAATAGTAAAGTTGAATGTATGATTTTTCTCAGACGGCCACAGCAATTCAACCAGAAAAAAGGGATCACCAGAGGTTTCAAGCCTGTGACCTTGATGTTTATATAGCACCCGGTGTTTACAGCACTATGTCAATTGAGCTAGGACGCTCTTGTTTACTCGATCCATGCGCTGCTTTAAACCTACAACTCACCCAATGCATGTTCTCAGCTGCACAGGGCGAGTGACCATTACAGGTTTCGAGACTGCGGCATTGGTCTTTACAACACTGAGTGTAGAGTGATTGTTTATCCGATGATATGGGGTCATCATCCTATGCTCGCCATCTTGCTGCCAGGTAAAAACCCCGAGTTTCCTAGTAGTTCTCGAAGTAAAGTAGCTGGGTGTTGATGAAATAGTGAGTCGTATTAACACATGTGGTTGCTGAAAGCTTACTTGAGCTAATTTTAATGTATAGATGGGTTCTTAGCTGGATATGAAGCTTGAAAAACTCATAGAAAAAGTTCGGAGAGTTTTTGCATGCTACTACTGGCCTTTTAGACTAGGACGGGAAGTCTTAGATGATTGTGAAATTCGCAGACCCAGAAGTCATCCTCGGGTGGTTCTATAGGGTGAGTAGAACGTACGGTAAAATACTATAGGACTAGTAAGGTTTGAGATAGACTTATGGCTCCATATACATTTTGACTTCATTCAAGGCGGGTGGCCCAATTACTTCGGGCAATTTTTATTAACATGTTGTAGTTTGGTGTAATATTGGATAACTTAATAACAGAGCTTTATATTGTTCTCATACGGACAGTACGTTAGAATTTCTGTATCGGGTGGGGATTGACGCCGTTGAGAAGGTCATCAGCGGACTGAGCTATACTAATATCTGATGTCCTTTGTTTCCTTGTGCAATTTTTCATTTCCTGGGTGTTTCTGGGTGGTAGGTATTGTGGGGTTTATTCGATGTTTTGCGGTTTGGGTTCGTCCCTGCGTACGTTTTGATCTGGGAGTTTGCGGTTTTTCTGTCTGGTTGGTTTTTGATCTTTGCGTGGGATTATTGATGGTATACTTGGTTCATTAGAATGATTAGTGGGTTAGGTAGTGCTACCCATTACATCCATTTGTCCTCTGTCTAGTGACGTGGAGAGCAAGAATAATAAAAACGTGGACAGTGATACAGAGATCTAGAGGAAGAGTGTACCCAAAATTTGACTTCACGCTCTTGCTAGATTGCGAGCGCAGCAGTTGACATTCTTTATAACAATAGAAGTCACTAACCGGCTTTCGAGTCCGGTGAGAAGAGAGCATTGCTGCCATCTGCCATACGGAAAAAAAAAAACACCATGGTACTGGTGATTATGGTACTCACTCGAGTAGTCATATGAGTGACGCTACGTGAACAAGTGTGGGTATTCGGGACCTGCAATATTAGTCTCTGGATGTCATCCACCTCGGTTCGTTCGTAAGATTTGTCGTTGAGGCTGATAGTCTATGGCTAGATTATTTAGTACTCTATCTTAGTAGCAGTCTTCTAGCTGTCACTCGAGGGGCCATACTACTTCACAGTATATCACCCGCAAAAACAGAGTTCCCGCTGGTTTCTCTAACATGTCCGCCTCCAGTTTTGTGAAAGTAACATAGAGATCCCATACCCATAACTTAAGCTACATACTCCTAACCAGTAGTATCCCCAGAAAAAAATAAGTAGTAAGCACCTAGAAGAACATCACCCTCATTATTATAATGGTAAGTGAAATTATCGCCTTTAACAAGCCCAACCCTCAAAAGAAAACAGCAAAACTTCCAACACCCTCCCTTCCATCATACAAACGCTTACCCCTCCTCTATCCATTCCCACCTCTCCACCCACGGCATTTACTGATAATAATATCCTTGCCAATAGCCTGGTCCGCCCTCCTAAGCCGAACCCTGCATCTGCATCGCCATTCCCAGCTCGCCGCCACTCTGGATAAACCCACCGAGACGCTTTCTAAGTTCCCTCTCGTTCTCGTCCTCTCCGTCCTGCTGCTGCTGCTGCATACGGAGTCCATTGGAATGCGCATTTAGTGCCTCTCCTGCCATCTTTTGCAGCTCGTCCATGCCCTGTCCCATAAGCTCGGGGTCGACCATCATATCTACGGTTGATGTTGAGGCATTATGTGGTTGCTGTTGCTGCTGTTGCTGTTGCTGCTGCTGTTGCTGCTGTTTCTGAGGAGGCTGGAATGAGTTCTGTGCTGTAGAGGACATGCTAGCGACTGGAGCGACGGCGTTGGCGGCGCCTGTCACCATTTGGAAGATCTGTTGTTCAAAGTTGGTAGGGGAAATGCTTGCACCGATGCCTGGAGCCGGAGAGTGGCTGGCTGAAGGGTGACTGACGTTGGCGCTGGCGCTAGCGGCGGCGTCCTCGGCGTTAGGATTGGGGATGAAGCGTTGGTTACGGGCTTCTGACGGGTACTGTTGCTCGAGTTCTTGTAATAACTGCTTGATCACTTCTGAGAGCGGACGGCGCTTGTGCGGGATGTGGGAGCGGAAGTTCTTATATGCGCTCTTTAAATCCTTGTGTGTCCTGTGTCTTATCAGTAAACCATTTGATGCGTGTAATGGGAGGTGAGCTTACCAGATACCAACATCTTTATCGTTCTTCGCGAATTGGTCCCATGGTATCTCATTCTCTTGCGTAGCACCACTGTCACGGATTCTACGTTTCGTAAGTATCGAGCTATGGTAAGTAGAACTTGGTCACTTACTGATGTAGCAACCACTGTTTATCGCCAGCCATCATGTTTCCGATATCGAAAGTGAGGCGCTTCTTCTTGCCACCAACATAGGTAACACCCATGGGAGCCTGCTTGAACTTCTCCTTTTGGGCCAACATCTTCTTCCATTTATACCTGCATTGAATACGAGAACGTTTATTCTGCATCTGGTCGGAGACGGTAGTCCAATTGATGAGGATATTGTCTTCTTCCTCTGGTGAAGGCATAGGCTTGCCTTGTGCGATGAGGATCTGTCGCGAGAGCTCTTTGTGTGCGGCAACAGTCTTCTTGAGAAGATTCTCCTCTTCCTCAGACCATCGATCAGTACCACGGTCTTTACCACACTTGACGTAGTTGCGGTAGCGATCTCGGCAATCTTCTCCCATCCTGCCCATAGCCTCTCCGATATCCTTCCACTTGTTGCCCTTCTCCTTGACAAGATCCGCAAGCTCGTTATCCTCTTCGGCAGTCCACTTGGCACGTTGCTGGAAGATGTGACATGAACGGCGGACATGCTTGTAGACAGATGCACGACTGCGGTTCGGAACGGCGCTGCAGATAGTGTCCCAGAACTCATCCTTCCTACGGTTGTTGCCCCAGACACGATCTTTCAATTCATTCATAGTCATATTGTGAACTTTGCAGTAATCTTGGAGGGCTTTATCGATGACGAAGCGTTCATCAAGAGAAAAGGTACCACCATTGACCGCCTCGCCATTACCAGCCGCGGGAGTGGTGCCCCAGCTGCTTCTGCTCTCACCAGGGGTCGCAGTCTTGCGTCGGTTCGTCTTCCTGGCAGCACTCTCGGCAACCTCTTCGCCTTCGATGGGGACGTTTATTGTAGTAGCACGACGTCGTTTCCTTCCCTTGGAGTTCATGTCTCCGGCTGCTGCATCCCCAGCGGCGAGGGCAGCTTGCTGGTCGAGCTGCATCAACTGGGGGTCGACCAATTCGTTCATGGGGGCGTTGGCGGGATTGTGATTGTCAGGAAGACGCTTACGTTTTTTGGCTGCCGTTTTGTTTGTGTTGGATCCTAAAAGCTGGTGGTCGCCTTCACCGTTGTGGTTACTGTGGTTACCGTGATTGACAGAGACAAATCCATCCATGGGCTGATGCATGCTGCTCAATTCATTCATGAGCCGTTGTTCAACAAGCATATCCTCTGCAGGGGGATCGGGAGGTGCAATCTTCGCCATATGCGCGGCCAGGTGTTCGGTGATAATTCTCTGGTCCGGAATCTCCATCTGCTGAAGACTAGTCTGATCTGTGGAGGCGATATCATTTTCGTTAACAGAAGCCTGCGCATCCGTAGTATCCGTAAAAGGCCCAGGCAAGGCATCAGCCATATCGACATCGCTATCCTGATTTATAGCCTCCGTTTGGGCAGCAGCGGGTACAGAATCCTCTTGATGCTCTTTAATCAAAACCTCATCAGCCTGCTGCTTCTTCGATCTCCTTTTCTTCTTCTTAGTCGGAGTAGCGACGACGACCTGGAGCTCGCCCTCCTCATCCACAACAGCCTGTTCATTCTCGGCGCCTTCAGATGATCCCAATCCTCCCTTATTCAGCGCCAACAACGCCTGAGCACTCTCCTCCTCTTGGCTTGTCTGTCGATTCTTCTTCTTTCTGCGTTTCTTCTTCTCAGTACCCACCGCCCCAACCCCGGGAGCTAGCTGGGGAAGAGGATGGGCTCGGGACTGCGCAGAAACAGCAGCAGCCTTCTCCTTCAACGCCGCTGCCGCCGCCGCAACTGCAGACGCAACTGACATTTCCGCGACAGGCTCCTCCACACCCACTACCTCCTTTTCCTTTCTCTTCTTCCTCTTCCTCTTCTGCTTCACCTCTGCCGCCGCAGCCGACGACGACGCGAGCAACTGTTCCGCCGCCGCCGCATAATGAATAGCCTCCTCCTCGTCGACTTCTCTTCCTCCTGCAGCAGAGTATCCGGCATTACTAGCAACTACATCGTTATCCTCATCCTCCTGTTCCGACTCGCGTGACTCGTTGTTGCCCATTTCAGAGACAAACAGGCCGCCGATGGACGCGACGTCGTCGGTCATCCGAGCTTCGAACAAGAAAAAAAAATAATGTTACGGATAGGGATAACGATACGGAGAGGGCGGGTAACTTGGTCCGAGTTCGCGCGTTCGTGTCTGTCCGTTTTGCGATGTTTCTGAGAGCGAACGGGTGCGCAGGGTAATGGTGAAGTTTGGAAGATCCGGACGAAGCGATGGGAACGTGGTTTTTTTGAGGTTGGGGGGGTTTGAGGAAAAACCTGTCAGCACTAGTGGCTTGGCGCCAAGACACACGTAATGTGCAACGTCATATTGTTTGAGGCTTAGAGTAAGGAATGAGTGATTGTGCATGTTCAGGTTTAAGCAGAAAATAAGATGGACAAAGCATGCTTTCTCAGATTTCTATAACTTCTAAGTTCATAAGTAGATATTTCGTTCATGAATCTACAAAAGCACAGCAAACACTAAGTTCATATACACCATCCCGCAAACACCCAACTCCAAGCAAAGCGCCCAAACTGTATCCCCTTAATGCGAAATATACTGAAAAGCCGCGGTGACAACCCCCTGCCCACTCTCCTGCCTGAGCAACAAATCCTGAATCCCCCCCAACCCACCCCCCTTCCTATCCGTAAAATGGTTCCATGTACTCGTATCACCATATAATATCGCAGGCGCCCTGATAATCTGCTTCCCATCCTTGCATCGTTTACACTTAAAAGTATCATGCGTATCACTATCTGTATCCGGACAGAACTCGAACAGCTTCCTCAAATCCTCGCCCGAAAAGTGTCGTTCCACATCTTCTGCTGAATCAACAACACAAGACGAAAGCGACTGCTTGTGGCTCTGCCGCTGGAAAATCTTCTCCTCAATTGACCCTGTGGTGATGAAGCGGTACACAAAACAGTCCTTCTTCTGACCGTCACGCCAGACCCGGGCAAGCGCCTGCTGATCAGCAGCAGGATTCCAGTCCGGGTCGAAGAGGACGAGGCGGTTAGCGCCGATGAGGTTGAGACCGCACCCACCGGCTTTTGAGGATAGGAGGAAGACGAACTCCGAACCGTCGGGATCATTGAATTTGTCAACGAGTTTTTGGCGCTTGTTGACGTTCATGGTTCCGTCGAGACGGAGGCAGCCGTATTGTCGACTTCGGCAGAGTTTTTCGAAGACGTCGAGGGTTTGCGTGAAGTTGCTGATTAAGACTATTTTGTCGTTTGTGTCTTGCCGGATACGAGCGAGCATCCGGTCGAGGACTACCATCTTGCCGGAATACCAGGTTTTGACCTCGCGGTCGCGGCTGTTGCGTGAGTCCTTTGGGACATAGTCTTCGGGGAAGAATTGCTCGCAGCCGGGAAGATCATCTGGAAGGCTAAGAAGATCTGGGTGGTTGCAGAGTTTCTTGAGTAAGCCGATGGCCTTGAGCGGTTGCGAGCCTTTGCCACGAAGTAATGCCTTGATATCGGGTGAGGAAACGAAATAGCGGTAGAGATCCTCCTGGAACGGGGCGGGTTTGCAGAAAACAACGTGCTCGTATTTAACTGGGAGGTATTTGGAGAGAATATCATTGGTTCGGCGGATGATGAATTTGTTGACGATGCTGAGAAGGTCTTTTAGACATGCGTCTCCCTTTTGGCGATCCGTGTCTGATCCTAGTGAGTCGCGACCCTTTAAGATAGGAAGCTCGAATTTCTTGCGGAATTCGGCTCTTGTGCCGAGGAGATTGGGATTTGCAAAACTGAGGAGGGCGTAGTATTCTGAGAGGTCGTTCTGGATGGGTGTTCCGGAGAGAATGACTCTTCGATCGACGTTCAACGCGTTGAGAGCAATGTAGGTCTGGGACTCCCCGTTCTTGAGACGATGTCCTTCGTCACAGAGCATGAGTCCAATTGGCACGTCTCTCAGCTCGTCCGCATATAGACGGAGAGTTTCGTAGGACACAATTAGTACGGGTCTGATGACACTTCTGCCAGATGCAATCGCCCACTGCTTCAACTGAGATATAAGCTCGGCCTTAGTTGCTTTGCCGTCAATGGCGAATGGAATAACTGCATCCTTGCCCAACCACTTCACAAGCTCATTCGCCCAGTTGCGAACCAGCGAAGAAGGGCAAGCAATGACGCATTTCTGGATTGTAGACTTTTCGGGCTCTGGGGACTGCTTTAGCAGGGTCCACATGAGGGTGATACATTGAAGCTATCCACACGTCAGTAGATGTTCCACAGTAACGATGAACAACCGACATACAGTTTTTCCCAACCCCATCTCATCAGCCATAATGCATCCCTTAGCCTCACTATCCACCAACCCCGTAGTACACCGGTACAAGAATTTAGCTCCCTCAATCTGATGCGGTCTCAAAACCTTCGCCAATCTGGGATCAATAACCACCGGGACCTTAGGCTTCTCCTGCTCCTTAACCTTATCCAACCCCAGTATCTCCTTCAAGCTCTTATGAATCCTACTAACCGGCCTAACCTCCAACTTCGGTGCCTCGCCCTCCACCTCAATGATCTCAACCTTCTTATCATCCACGGTGGGATCATACAACACAATTGCAAACTCCGCACTCGGATCGTGTAGCGGGCGTGCAATGAAATTCGCACTCTTCCTCATCCCCAGCGCAGGGGCGGGTCGAAACGGGTTATACCCGCCTACATTCTTGTCGGCCAGAGGAACTGCAAAGCGCGCGCGGAAGACGGTGGTTTTGTCTTTGGGCTTGAATACGGGGAAGGCTTTGTTCACCTGGAGGTTTCCGAGGATCTCCCGTTCCGTACCGTCGGCGTTGAAGTTCTCGCCGTCGTTGGAGTCGCCGGTGTCACCGTCCGCACCCTTGTAGGACACTTTGCGGCGTTTGCGAGGGGGAAGGGCGGTCTCGCGTTTCGGTGCGGCGGCACCGGGACATTTGAAGGGGGTTGAGAGGCGGGTGAGGGAGTCTGTTTTTGGTTTTGCGGGGGTAGACGCGCCACGGGGGCGGATCATCGTGCGTTGGTTTTGTCGCGAGCTTTGGTGTTTGATCTGTAGTGGTGAAGGCAATTGAGCGCGAGATGTCTCGAAGAGAGAGAGGTAGAGAGAGTGGAGATGTTGGGTTCGGATGGGAAGCTTCGGTTGAGTTGTAAGCTGTGTAGAGGTGACTCAATCGCGTAATCACGTGCAGGTGGCAACACCGCGTTTTCTTAAGCTACTTACCAAGTAGGTACTAAACACGGGGAACTTCCCCACTTCATGCCGTAAACCGACAGACAACAGTGCCGATGACTTGTCCCACCATCAACCGCCTCGGCTTCGACGAGCGAACAGAACATGACGCCGAAATGGTTGATGTTCTTTCCAGGTCACTTTTTCTCTACTGTTTCATGGAAACACACCCCCGACTTCAACTTGTTGAGAAACGTATACGATCAACATGCTATCCCGATGCTCCATTCATTTAGCAACAAAAGTTATGTATAGTATTACAACCAGCACTGTCGGAATCCGGACATGGTCGGAGGGACAAGTCCAAACAAACACAAAACGCCATATCCCCCCATCCCTCAACCCTCCTCCTCAAAGTACAGTCCAAATCCGCAAACGCCTCGTGCAAACATATTTCAAACTGAGAGATGATCCTACAGGAATCAGCTTAAAGCATTAGGACCAGTAAATACAAAAAACACACCACAGCCGCCATTCCAATCCCACCATTGATACTTCCCCTAAAATGCTGCTGTTTCTCCGCCCGCACCTTGGCGTGTCGGGCAGCAGCAGCTTTGATTTTAGCCTTGGATACCGATACCTCTTGTTCTACTTTGCTCGTCACATAAGTAGTGCTGGTAGGTGTTTTGTTCGTCACAAAAGTAATGCTGGTAGGTGCGATGGTGGCTTTCATAATGGGTACCGCAGGAATAATGGTAAGTCTTTTGGTGGTTTTCGCTCCCTTTTTCTTCGTTTTGTATTCCGGTCCTGCGGGCGGCTCGTCTTTGACCTTGGTTGAATCCGGCTTATCGTCGAGTTCAATTTTCTTCTGGGGGATAGCTGAGTCGGTGGTTGTACGAGCTTCCTTAGAAGTGGTTTTGACTTTGGGCTTGGCCGTTGGGAGTGCGGGAGCAACGCGAGCCTTCACATTCGCCTTGGTTCTGTTGACTCTTGGTTCGACTGATGATTTCTCAGGTGTGAGTTTGTTACCCTTCCCATTGCCTAGGATAGCTGTAGTCTTAGGATGAAATGTAGAAGCTTCCTTGGTAGTATCAGCCTTTTTATTGTACTTTTGCGGGGCGGTTTTGGGTTTGATGCTCTCAGACTCGGTTTTAGGCTTATGGACTGATGCGGGACCCTCCTTAGTGGTATGCACCTTTTCACCGGAATTTCCTGGTGGCTGCGGGGCTGTCTTGGATATCGCACTCTCGGATCCGGTTTTAGGCTTATGAACCGAAGCGGGGGCTTCCTTGGTGGTATATGCCTTTTCATTGGACTTTTGCGGCGTCTGCGGGACGACCTTAGATCTGAGGCCCTCGGGTTTGGTTTCAGGCTTATGGACTGGTGCGGAAACTTCCTTAGTGGTCTGCTCCTTTTCACTGGACTTTCTTGGTGTCTGCAGGGTGGTCTTGGGTTTGACGTCCTCGGATCCGGATCCAGGCTTATGAACTGATACAGAAGCTTCCTTGGTGGTATAGGCCTTTTCATTAGACTTTTGCAGCGTCTGTGGGACAACCTTGGGTTTGGTGCCCTCGGGTTCGATTTTAGGCTTATGGACTGGTGTGGAAGTCTCCTTGGTATGGGGCACATCGCTGGGCTTTCTTGGTGTCTGCGTGACGGTCTCGGGTTTGACACCCTCGGATCCGGTCCCAGGCTTATGAACGGAAGCAGAGGCTTCCTTGGTGGTATAAGTCTTTCCATTAGACTCTCGCGATGACTGTGGGGAGGTCTTGGATTTAATGCCCTGGGGTTCGGTTTTATGTGATGTGGCAGCTTCTTTGGTGGTCTGCACCTTTTCATTGGATTTTCCTGGCGTCTGCAGGGTGTTCTCGGGTTTGGCGACCTCAAGTTTTGTTTTGGGCTCGGAATGGACCGCATTCGTAGATGCGGGAGCTTCCTTGGTAGCGCCGGCTTTGATCTGTGGGATGCGGGGTAGAGCAACAATGGACCTTTTGGCATGGTAGCCTTTCTTGGTCCCTTCTTGGGTGGATTCCGGCTTAATGTTCTTGGTGTCGTCCGGTTTGGAGTTACTCCTGGGGCGAGGTGCTTCCTTAGCTCTGTCGACCTCGGCCTTGGTGGTAGGTGGTGAAGAGATAGCCGGTTTTAAGGTGTGCGTCTCAGCTGGGGCTAGGTTGGTGGTATTGTTTCCTGCAGGCTTGGGGTTGGCCTTTGGAATGTTCTCGGATCCCAGGCTGCTAGCAACAGCATCTTTAGGCTGTGGTTTGCTGGGTTCTAGATGATATTTAGGCCAGTCCTGGGAGGTGTTTGAAACTTCCACAGCTTGGGGATAAGCTTCCTGTGCTCCCGGTGAGGGACCCGGGGGGGTACTATCCGAACTTCCGAGAGAGAACCTCTCGGCTTCAATCGCTTTCTCGGTAGGTTCTCCTTCTCCAGAGAAGAAGAGACGTCGATCGTCGATTCGCTTGGCATTGCTCCATGATACTCCAGTCGGATTATGGTATTTGCAGTAGTCTCTCGTACAGAAAGTGGTCGCCAAGGCAGCGTGTTTCTCTTCGGGGTTAGACAGGCGGGAGCTACCACCTATAGGTGGTGGATTAGGCGGTGAATTAGGCGGTGTATTGGGTGGTGAACCGAGCGGTGGAGCCGGCCAGGGATCCGCTAGCCCCGGATTGCTACCCATTGTTTAGCATCAAGCACTAGCATTCTCAATCAGCTTTATACCTTCTCTTCTTCTCCTTTGGTTTGCGCGGCTCCCACCGCGGCTTCGGCAAATTGTAAACCTTCTCTTCCACATAGTAATCAAAGTACTCTTCTTCAACTTCCTCATTTCCTTCTCTAGTAGTGTCGATAGGTTCGTTTTGGATCCCGTCACGGTGTGGCTTTTTACCCACTAGATATAGAAAGCTCGCGGTGGCTTCCTCCTCGAGTGCCCCTTTTCTCCTCAGCTGTCCTGGCAGCAAACCGGCCTTGCGGAGTTCCTGATATCGGCGATCGTAGGCGAGCTCTTCTTTCGTCGGAACATGGTCTTGATTGTAGTATTCGTCTTCCTTGCGGCGACGGCGTGTATCGTTGCGCACTGGCATTTTATTGGAGTTTGTAGAGCTGAACAAAAAGGAGGCTTATAGTTAGCAAGCGGTAAACTCCTTTTCGGGTTTGGAGGAGCTCACTGTCGGTACATAGGTTCTCGTACACAGTCATTGCGAGGGAAGGGGCCCGACATTTTTTAAAAGTGTCGGGATTGAGGGAGGGAGGAAGGTTTGGCTTTGGATTGAGCTTCTGGGGCTCGCCTGTTTTCTATCAGAAACAGGACTGAAATAGAGTTTCGCGCTGTCAGCGTTAAGAACACGTGATATGCATTAGCAACTCCATACACTTCAGTGCTTAACTAGCATTCGCTTTAGTCCTAGTGCCCGCTGTAAGTCGTGAGGGGTGCATGATCCGAGAATACCCGTGCAAACACTTACATCGCGGCATCGGATAAGTTTGATGTTTATGGCACCGGTACGTTTTCTTACTGGGTTCCTTCAGGAGATCACTTGTTGGGCCTTGTCGATACGACTTTGTGTGACAACCCTCCGACTTTAAGATGCTTTGTCGCAGTTGAAATCATCGATTCTGCTTTATCGCATCGACGCCATCTACGATGCCTCTTTATCATGCTTTCCAATGAATTATTCTGCAAGTTACGTCACCGTCCCGTTCTTTGGCTGTGCATTGAAGCCATGAGGCTGGCGGACCCACACCTCTTGTGCGCACTTTCGACGTCTTTCTGGAACCTTCCACCGTAGTCTATGCTTCCACCGTGGCCTATGCTTCCACCGCCTCACCTTACGGTATCTACATGATCTTCGCCCGAATTGGGTATGTCAGTATTGCCTCATTCGAGTGCTCTGAGGAGACGCTAATGTACACTAGGTATCACTCGTCCCGAGGATATAGTGGTCGTTGGAGCGGGAAGAAGCTGCATTCGAAGGTGCCTTGCAGGTTGTTCTGGAATGTAGGGCTGCATAGGGATCATAGTGAGGCTGGGCCAGGTATCCTATACAAAACACCTCGAGGTCACCCGTAGGGCTGCATAGGGACCACGACGAGGCTGGGCCGGCTCCCTACCTACGAGGTATCACGAGGCTAAGCACCGATGAGGCTGGTTTAGTGACAAAGTGCATGGCTATAGGATAGCTTACAAAAACACGCAGCTCCAGAGGGCTACAGAGAGTGGGACAAATGATGCTTGATATTGGCTCGTTGTGTTGATGCGCACAGTCTAAATCATCCAATTCCCACAGAATTTCCGCTGTATTCATCAAGACGACGACCGCCGAACAATGACTCAGAACGGCTATTATCAGCCCGGGATTACGTGGCTCACGTTTATGGAGGACCCAGTTATGAGGATAGCCAACCCGTGGCAACGAGGTATAGGCGAGTCTACATTATTCTGCTTATTGTCGTTCTTTAGAGGGGTGCTGATGGATGGACAGCTCCCCACCCAACCTCCCAATTCGCTGATCCGAAAGGAGCACTGCAGGTGTTTACCCCCGTTTAATGTTCAGTGTGAGCAGAAGTTGCTGTCGGTATCTGTATAAGAGGATCTCGGTAGGGCTATGTATAATAAGGATGGATATGACCACCAGGGTCGGCATACATCCAAAAACATCATGGCCTAAACACTGCCAATTCTTCAATAACTTGTGTCGTTTATCAACCGGGGCCCTGTTTTCTTGTGTCCAGACTCACGCTCGCAAATCGCACAAATTTTTCATTTGTTAGTATGGACACCAGAAAAGAGGCTATGGAGGTATGCTTATCTCATCAAGATTCTCAAAAAAAGAGCTGGATGATTTAAGACACCAACACTCCTACTGCATACAGCTGCACCGGAATATTTTAGAGAATCGGACTTCCCATGTCTGATTGACATAAGCAATTTTTAAGAGAGCGAGGCACCTCCTGTGAATGTGTTGGTGAAGTGTTTAGAAACTCCACTCGACAAAATGACGAGCAGCCGCGCATGAATAAGCTTGATTCACAAATGATTGATGCTTTTGCTTAGTTTAGTGAATCGAATAAGTTAGACCGGCCAGATATGGGTCTCGACCGGGCCGATCTATGCCAAGGGCGGTTTTGTAGGGGGCTACCTTGCTGGTCTGTGAATTGATAGGTATCTAGCCGGACTGCAAATATCTATAGATTATTGGAGACCGGGAATCAATGGCAAGGTGCGTACATTGAAACACTCTACATTATAGAGGTCCGGTCAATCTTTACTAATACCCAAATGACCTTCTCCGCAGGATTATATACCTTCATATATAGCTTTCCCTTAGCGCCAATTAGAGTGCGGTATTTATGATTATCTTAACCCAACATCCGGTATTCATGATTACCTTCTCCAAGCGCCAGATATCTGCAGGCCCTACAGATGCACTAGATATCTGCCACGTTGAACCGGGCCGCTTTATGTCAAGGGCGGCTTTCGAAGTCTCAACCGCATCTGACCAATCTTTCCATCTGTAGATTAGTAGGCGGTCGATTTGACCACGTCGGAACACTAGCTCAGTTAGAAGATACTCCACCGGGGCCTATACATCACTCCGGTGTTCCCAACCCAGTCAGTGCGAAATCCCAGGTAGAGCGGACCAGGGCGGCGAATTACCTATGGGTTGTTTATTGAAGTGCTTATTCGTTGTATCTTTTTGCGGTTATGGAGTTCTATTTTATTGGGCTTAAGTACTTAAGATTTCCTGCTGTGAGCTTTGGAACCAAAAGGCGGTCTCTGCAGTCCATTCGGACATAAGGCTAGAAAGTCAAAAGAAAGTGGGGCGTATTTAGCTAGCCTTTGGTTATTGAGGCTTTCTTCTTGCTCTATTGTGTTGGTGCTAGTATAAATCACTTTACGCGACGCGCAGCCCATAGCAAGTGGCTTTTCGGACGGTATTCTATAGGAAATTTCGCGGGTGGATACTATTAAATTCTGTGAACCTGCGCGTTGATTAGATAATTATGGTATATCGGTAAAAACCACCTTATACGGCGTGCAGCCCTCATGAAACATGTTTTTCAACAGGCATTTTATAGGATAATGTATACGGGGATAGTTATACTCCGCTGGATACTGTGCTCTATACTTCCAGGTGCACTCGGCTCCATGCACTCCCGCTCCAAAAACACAAACTGGCCGCCGCTCGAGAACGGCTTGGTGGATTCACGATCTATGAAGCCGATCATATAAAGCACAGTATTCATGGAGTTAGCATGGATGGATGGTGGAGTGATGGAATCCTCCCTGGTATCAATATCAACCACCCCATGTCAACTCCATCAACTGTGGTCCGATTTAGACGCTTGTTTGATATCAAATAATCCACTCGATGCGTTCTAAATGTTTGTCTTCACAGGTCATGAATCTGCCGAGCTGTTCTCGAACGGCGACCAATTTGTGATTTTAGAGCGAGAGAGCATGGAGTCGAATGCACTTGGGAGCCTATGGGCAGCAATGCGGCTGGATGCACAGACTAGCGGAGTGGCAGGTGGGGAGTTGCAGGTGGTTGGGATTATGACGTTGATTGGTTTATTAGTGTGAACCTTATCTTTAGACACCAACACTCCAATTGGGTTTCACGATGTCTCACAGCCATGGTGTTGTCAGTTTCAGCCATCTCTCCTTCGGCAACGGTGAACAGTTAGATCTTGGGGTGGGTAAATCTCCGTCCTGGGTTTTCTAGTGGAATCTGCAGTCCAGTTTGGACGTATACACGGCAGTAAAGATTTGCATAGGCTCATAGACGTTGCTTGCTGTATAGACCTCCATAGGCCCACGCAAGAATGTCTATAGGTCTACTATATACGGCGCATATATGCATATGCGTAGCACAGTTTATAGTAGACGTATTATTGCCGTTGAGCGGCAGAGAAGTTGGTGCGAAAATATGCAGACCTTGAAGTGGTGTGTGGGAGGGCACAGGTACAGCTTGAGCGGACAAGTTTGAGGGCAGGAGATGAGGAGATTGAGCGTGTGCGGGGAAAGAGGGTGAGGGCGTGGAAGAGGGAGGGGTAGGATGGGGATGGGACGTGGGGGGCCCAGTGGTGAGTCATTGCAACAACAAGGTGGTACGAAATAGGGAAGGAGGGGAAGGCGAGAGAGATGGCGAGGGCGTTTGGTGTGTACCGGAGTAGTCATTATTTATCACTCGCATGAGATTCGGGGTTAACAGATTTAATGGATAAGATAGGTGTAGAGAGATATTTGGGTTAGATTTCTAGGGAAACTGGCTTTTTGGCAAAATGCTGGGTTTTCTTCTTACCGGAAGAATGTTGAAACTTGAAGATGCGGATCCGGGCAATTGCTTCTTGAAACAATGTCTAGGACAAAAGAGCAAAAACAGAAGAATGGCAGGATTTGAGCCTGTGGCTAAGCAACGAGGTTTAGAACCACGGTGTGCTCAGTACTACAGGTTTGAACCTGTGCTTGACGTTTAGAGCGCCGCGAGGTTTCGAGCTTTGGTGTTTATAGCACCTGGCCGTGTACAGCCCTGCAGGGTTTGAACCTGTGCCTGGCGTTTAGAGCACCGTGAAACTTTGAACCCTGGTGTTTACAGCACCTGACCGGCCGTTTATAGCGCCATAGGTTTCGAACCCGCACCCGGCCTGGTGTTTGTAGCACCATGCTCAGTCGGCTATTGTTGTATATGCATTGGTAGCAGCAATGGTTCTAGTTCATAACTGAATTGAGCGAGTTACAACCTAGCAAAATAGTGTTCTCTACAAGTTTCGAGTCCGCGATCTTTGCTAGTGTTTACAGCACTGCAGGCTTTAAACACGTGCCTGACGTTTATAGCACCTTGAGGGTTTGAACTACCTAGCCGGGCGTTTATACAGCGCCTTTGGGTTTCGAACCTAGGTGTTTGCAGCACCATCCTTTGCCAGTTAAGCTAGGCCATCAGCTCTTTTATATGGGTTGATTTCTAACATCGTATACAGGGCCTGAGCTAATATCTCAAGACAAAAAAATGTGTACTACAGGTTTTGAATCCTTGCCTGACGTTTAGAGCGCCGAGGAATTTTGAGTCCTGGTGTTTACAGCACCTGATGTTTATAGCACATGGATTTCAAACCCCGGTGTTTACAGCACCGATTCTTAGTCAGCTAAGCTAGGTTATCAGTTCTTGAATATGCGATGACTTCTTCTGTACTGATAGAACTTAAGACTGGACCTCTAAAGGCAAAATAATGAGCACTGCAGGGGTTTCAACCCGTGGCCTGGCATTTATAGCGCCCTGATGTTTATAGCATCTGTCTGGGCGTTTATAACGCCATGGGTTTCGAACCCAAGCCCTGGTGTTTGCAGCACCTGGAAGCTGGTGTTTGTAGCTTCAGCTAAGCTAGACGATCTGCTCTTTATATATGCGATGATTTCTACCATGCTGTACAGCACATAATATAGAATCTCGAAGAGCATCTAAGTGATAGCAAAAGACCGAGTACCGCAGGCATTATAACTGTGGCCTGGCGTTTATAGCCTATGTGGTTTCGAACCCTTGAGCTTGTAGTACCAATCCCCAGCTAGTTAAGCTAGATTATTGGTTTTTTATATGTGTGTTAATGATTATCTAAAGTTTCTAGTACATCAAATATCTTCTGGGAAAAGCTCGGCAGGTTGAGTTACGGCCGGGCAAAGGAGCAAAAAAGAGCACAGCTAGTGTTTACAGCACTGCCAACTTTTAATCCGTGACCTGACGTTTATAGCATCTTAAGGTTCAAACACGGGTGTTTACAGCACCTAATGTTATACCAAATGAGTTTCGAACCCGGTGTTTACAGCACCTAGCATTTATAGCACCAGCTAAGTTAAGCGTTCACCTCTTCATAGATGCGATGAGTTTCGAATCCGAGTATTTGCTTGTAACACCAACTAAGCTAAACAATCAATACTCAAATTGGTATGCAATGATCTCCATCATCGTGTACAGGACGAGTGCTAGGATCAATACGTCAACAAAAATATATTGTTTTAATCAGTTCCAACAATTACTGAGGGTACATTCACAATATGATCGATGGAGATTGGGCAAAGCTAAGTATAGTACCCAGTGGCGTGTATTGTATTTGTAAATACTAGGATCAATTCCCACCTTCGCTCACCTACGTCCATTCGGCATCATGAAATTCCCCGCTATGATCCGTCAGGTGTATTCCACATCTTCCTTGTAGTCGGCTTATAGTTACATCTAGCCCGTGCCCCAACGCTCAATGTCCGTTGAGGATACCTACTCGAGCAGTGAATTGACTAGCATTCGATAATTTGTTGAGTTTTGCTTGTTTGTTTTAATTATACTGTATTTACTCTATCTAGAGTATAGCAGTGCCCGATTTCCCTCCACCTCCAGATCGTCGGCTAGGTGGGGGAGCTCCCCTCCTTCTCCCCTCCTTCCCCTTTAGCAAACGAGACGAAAGCAAAATGAAGGGTAGCACGCAAAACAAAAGGAAAGAAAGAGAAAGACTGCTAAATACACTCTGCTCAGCGGCGTGGGAACTTCCCGACCTCTGTGGCCGCAAGGAAGTCCATCATCGCCTGATTGTACATCTTCGTGGAAAATAGCTCGGATATGTGCACGTGCCTGCATATTCCCGCTACTCATTCTTCCACTATCTACAGTGGTGGAAGAGATGCTCCCGCGTCTGGGCCGCCTTCTCGCACCACCAGCACTGATTATCTCGCCGCCCGAACCGCTTGGGGTACGTTGTAGTGGGGACATGTCCGTATTTGAATTGGTAATATATAGGAGCGAGTGACTTTTTACTCCTCTTATAATTTGTTGAGTTCTAAGCTGTACAAAAGATTAAGAGGGATCAGGGATGATGAGATGTTACGACTGTGAGAAGGTTAGTCACCTTAAGATGGATTATGAGAAAGGGGCTGAGATGGATAAGGGTTCAAAAGATTGGGGGGGTTGATATTGCTGCGTTATCACTAGATACTTGCCATTCCATCATGAAAGTGTCACTCGAATATGAATTCGAAACAAATTGATAAGTTCAAACAACGTACGCTGGGTTAGTACTGTGACTAGAGAATTGCGTGGGACTTATGAACTCTTAATGAAACTATCGAGAGCTCAGTGCCTGTGATTGGAGGCATTTTGCCCCAATTCTCTGTGCAATGACTTCCGTCTGAGTAGTACTGTACCGGTCGATAAGGTTAGTACATCAGCGATCACGAGGGTGTACGTACTTGACAATATTATACAATGGTAAGCGTCACGCAGACTTTGTACTCACAAGGCCTGAGGTTAGCGGTGACTGTATTAAAGGGTAAAATGTCAGGAGGGCTCAATTGTAGAAGTTATCGGTGAACTGTAGGGCTATCTATGGTCTACTAAGGTTGCTCTTAAACTTAGGGTTGTACTTTCCCCATTCTATGTCACCATCGCCTTCTGTACCTCTCAAAATTTGTCACATCATCACCGTACTTGATAAAATACCGGTCAGATACCTCTTGTACAAATAAAAAATCGAGTCAGGTCACGGGCGTGTACTAATTTTATCGACTGGTATGTCTCTTGTTTTTGCGAAAGAATAATGTACGCAGACACTGTTGGATTTTCTATTCTATACAGATGTCGGCAGAGTTAGCGGAATGGTGGAGGAGGCGGACTCGGATCACGAGGAGTTGAGTGATGGGGGGGTGTAAAAGTTGGTGGTTTGTTTTTGGCAATTTCATTTGTTAGGGGTTTGAAGGGGCTCGCAACTTTGCTTTTGTTTCTTTATGTTACAGGAGAAGCAGGGAGGAAATATGTTAGGTATATGCCATGGCCGCAAGCGGCCGAATGTAATATGAATACAAACAAAACAAACTTTATCGACTGGTATAGTACGCTTCGAGCGCATATTGCCTTTGTGGCAGGTCTATAATATCCCATTGTTAGCGACGAATTCCGAATTTCCATATTGGCTGCTTGACTTGCCTGGCATTCTTGAAGTCAAAGAGAACTACCCTTATACTATGAGTGACGAGGAGATTCGGGCCACGAACATCGCGTGCCCGGTATCTGGTGACTATAGAGCGGCCAATTCGTTCTTCCTCTTGTGTATACAGTATGAGCGGCAGATAGGAAGAAACAGTATCGCTTCTGGACTTCTCTCACAGTGCTCGCTACCTATATTTAACACCTGAAACAGACCACGGCCGCAGATCGACTCAAGGTGGCCTCCTTGTTGATCTGGATGAGCATTGCCTGCACTGACCAATTGATTGTTTGTTTCATTCAATATGGCCGCATCTATCGTGTTTGAAGTTGAACGTTGTTGTGTGATCATGCCCGTCACTTCACCATCTTGTTCATCTAATCGTTACAGTTGGTACTAGATTTCGATAGCCTCGTGCACGTAGTCATAGGCTGCCTAGTCAGAATTGGTTGACAGGCGGTCAACATCCAAATCTCGTCGCTGTCGAGGCCATGCTCTTGTAGCACTTTAGTCGAGAGTTTCCTCAGCTGTACATCAGATTCGTGGATTCGCGGGCTCCATTCAAGTGCTCAATAGATGGACATCACCAATAGCCATTTCTTGTCAGTGATTGTGATGTATTCAATATAGAATTGGCTTCTTGGTGAGTATAGAAAGGTATATCTAGAAGTTAGGGGTCGGGGGGGGGTTCTGCGAAATGATTAGTGTGCTAATTAAACATAAGGAAAGAGTGTGTATACTGACCTCGAGAGGACACGGAGGCGGAGACAACACCTAGAGGAACGACAACATCGGCTGAAGGAACAGCAACCGCAGGAATAGCACCATCTGCGAACTAGTTAGTGTGCTAATTAAACATAAGGAAAGAGTGTGTATACTGACTTCTAGAAGGCACAGAGGCGGAGATAACACCAGGAGGAACGACAACATCGGCTGAGGGAATAGTAACCGCAAGAATAGTATCATCTACGAAATAGTTAGTGTGGTGATTAAACATAAGTAACAGAGCGTGGATACTGACCTGGAGAGGGAGCGAGAGTGGCGAAACCACCAGCTGAAACTACAGACAGAACATCGGTAGAGGGAACTGTAAGAGAAGGGCTACTAGAAACGGGAACTCCAGTAAATGGAACAGCGGCACCTGCCAAACGGTTAGCCTGCTGATAATGTATACTGAACTGGTACTAACCTCTTTGGGCTTTCTTCCTTATCTTCTCTTCCTTCCGTTGGTGTTTTCGCATTTCGTTGATGTCAGTTTGATGGAGTACTGAAGCTCGCAGATTCCGACGGTCGAGGGAGGAAAAACAATACCGTCCAACGGCACACTTCCAAGTTTAACCATTGAGAAATTCTCTCATAATGGTAGTGGGTTCTGCGTAGATGTTTTGCGTCCTTGCGATTTAGCCAGCATTGTTTAGGCACTCGCCTAACAAGACGCTGTGAAGCTTCCGAGCAGCGGGAAAAATCGTCTGATTGGGATCGAGACCAAACAGATCTTCCATTCTTTTACGTCTCTTTCGTACTGGAAACGCATCTCGCCCTGTAGCCAACACTAATCTGAGAATGATGGCTGGGGTCCTCTCGTTCGCGAGCGTGGAGGATTTGTAGCATAAAACTGCTCGTGTTTGGCGTTGTATTTAGTCGGGTGTGATTGGGGCAGTGATGGTGGCGGAAAGACATTCTGTATATTAAATACTTACTTAAGTATGTATAAGATATTTTTTTCTGATCGTACGATCAAATGATGGGGAGCATTTTGGGGTTGGTCGTGGTCGACTGTCAGATTGGTATCTGCGAAGTTTGTTGTAGGTGGTTGAATTAAGCTTCTCGCTAAATAGACTTTAGTGCGATAGGCCGTACAGCGACAGCGCCCACGCAAGATCAGTAATCTTAAATTATAAAAAATTGTACTAGAGCTCAGAGTTTGCTCTACCGATTAATAATGTATGTAAAGTTATGATTCAATAAATTACTTAAGTACACCGGTGCCAAGCCTATTCATCCACCTCTGCCCTTCCCCTTAAGTTCGGCCCCGTTTCTGTTTCCACTTCTTCAACAGAAAGAAAAGTACAATTCCAAGAACAGCTCCAATCAGAACCGCAATTGGGACTCCGATGAGAATACTGGACTGGTTTCGCGGACTTTGGGGATCCAGTGTTTGGGTACCCACATTTTCGTTGGGAATGGCTGGACCGAATTGGTCAGTAGTGGTCATAGATTTTAGGGGTTAAAGCATACTAGTTGTGGACGTTGAAGATGAGCCTGACGCTGAAGTTGGGGGTGATGAAGACAATGACTTGGGTGAAGTTGAGGATATAGAAAAAGTTGAGGTCGAGGATAGAGATAGAGATAAGGAAGTGGCAGGTGAAGACGAAGAGGACAATCGAGATGAAAATCGAGACTGAGACCGAGATGATACTGAAGTCGAAGTCGAAGTCGAAGTCGAAGTCGAAGTCGATACTGCCCGTGAAGAAGTTTTAAGCGTTTTTGCACTCAGCAGAGGCGGCCAAGTAGTGATTATGATATCGTCCAAGGGTGTCGCGGTCTTGCGCACCGAAAGAATGCTCTCAAGTTCACCAGTGGTCAATAATGACTGCTGGCCGTTGGAGATCATGAGGGTGGGACCAGGTACATAGGTGAGCTCCACCATGTACCTGGTCCCGCCAACTGTGACAGTTTGTAGTGCTGGGTTTGGAGTGATTGTGGCCATGATCTCGAAGATCGTGGAAATACTTGAGTGGAGGCCATCGGCTGGAATATATGAGAATTGCCCTTAAGAATTTCTGTTTTGGCTGACTCGTATATCCATCCGTTTAAAGGATCGTGCATTCCACCTTGCTTCAGGCTAAAGGAACGCATTAGCTTCAGGAGAAGCAAAAAATTTCCGCTGCAATGTAAAGTCCATGCTTTGCGCATCCGTATGCATCTTCAATGAGATGGCTTCGATGAGATTACTTCTTCCACGGAGCGCGAAGAAACTAACTGCCCGTCAAAGCTAATTTTCCATCGTTCGTAGGATACTACTGGAATGATAGGAGCGAATGGCTGGTCGACAATCGCACGATCAATGAGCTAACGGGAAATTAAATTTGTCCGTGCCGCAAACGTGCACTTTGTGCATTCCCACACACAATGTACGTATTCGGTACTGGTGTATAAATAGCATGTGCGCTTTTGAAGTACATTCCACTGCATGGCCGGCCAAAGATAGATAGCAATGGCTTATGCTGTTCATACTCTAAACTCTAGTACCGAGTACTCTGGAGGTTTTCCGTCTCGCTATTAATGCACGATACGAGTACGCGGCTTCGCCCAGATGCTTTAGATCGCGGACGAGTGACACGATATGGCCGAGAATTGCGGATATGTGACACTAGCCTGTTAATGAAGTGTAGAAAAGCGATGGCTGACGGTAATCGTATTTAAATGTGAGACTTAGCCAGTTAAAGAGCTGTAGCTCGTTCAAATTCACCTGTCCAGTAATACCAAGTCATTTGATCATGCAACCGCAACATTCAACCTCATCAGCCGTTGCCCCTCCTCACGCTTACCGTTACTTCAAACAAGCAGTTATCGCTCATGAAACGACAGAACTCGTCTAATCCAGCTTCCAATATCCTGACTTCATGGCCAAGCGTATCAAGACTTTCACATTGGGTAGCCTGGTATTCACAACTACTGAAGTCATTCCGCCAACAATTGTTACAACCAGTACTCAGATTTTTATCTCGGCACCGATTATAACAACCCCGACCTCTAACTTAACCCCTAGTTCCTCTGATTCATCAGGTTTGTTCATATCTCACCCTCTTTCTGGGGCCGCAAAGTACTCCATGTGAATACACAGCCAGGTTTCGGATTCTCAAAGCCCAACCACGCCAGACAAAGCATCTAAAAGCCCCAACCTCGGACTCATCGTAGGAATTCCGGTCGCAGCTATAGCGCTGGTAGCATGTCTTATCCTGATCTTTCTTTGGCGGCGGATGCGGGGAAGGTGACATCCCTGATTTCATTGTACCTCATAACTACTGTTCGCAGCTAACGGCGTCGGCAAGAAATGGAAGTAGTCACGAACCAAGGCGGCCTGAGATAGATGGGAAAGAAGTCGCCCCGCCAGTAGTTCTCAGGGTTCCGCCGTCCGAACTAATGACGACTACGCGACACGTTATGCCGCCAGTTCCAGAATTGCATTCAACAGAACTTTCGGGCCCAGCTCGAGAAGCACCCGAGGTGTATGTGTCACCGTCTGCCTATACGGCTCCAGAGGCATACGTACCGCTTTGATGAGGAACTTCAGTGGCTCGAGAAGGAGGAAGCGCAGTTGCGATTGCAGAGAAAGAGGGAAATGGAGCAGTTGCAGGCAAGAAGGGCAGAGTTATTGATGACGAAGGGAGGCAGGTAGTACAGGTCTGTGATCAGGCGGACGGGTGGAGTATTGAGTGCGATTACCGTGAAACGCACTACGACATTGATTCAGCCCTATCTTGCATTGATTGAAAATACCCTATCATGGGTGAAATGGTGATCTCGCTTACCATCCCCTACGCTTTGTAAATTTCGCCGAGCGAGGCAAAAAGTCTGGGCACGAGAGCTGTGAAATGGTATTGGGGATTGACTTCCAGTTTCTTCAAGCCAATACCATGCTCACCTGATCCATTGCCGCGTACCTTAATTGATACTACATATGTAAATATTGTCGCGGAGAGGTGCTTTAAATGCATACGTGCTGTTGACATTTTGCAGAGTCGCCCAAGAGGAATACACCTCTGACCCCACACTAGCAAAGCATATATACTTACAAGTATGTACTTATATTCCACCTAAAAATTCGCAAAACCAAAGAAGACAAAGCAATAACCTCAAAAATTAATGGGGGCAGTGCATGGGTGTGGTGGTGATGTGTGGTGCTTATCATGCACGAGGTTTCTTTTTTCATGGCTCGGTGCATCAACTGGAGCACTCTGACTGGAGGAGAGCGGGCCAAGAGATGTTGATTCATTTAAAAGCCCGCACTCACCCAGATTTAGGGCAGCATCTTTGTCGACGTCGCAAAGAGGAGACACGGCGCCATGGATCTCAGCGAGTTCCGGTTGAAAACAAGACAAAACTTACCGAGTATATCTATATCGTTAATAGGGAGTTAAAGTTGGGCTAGTCTTATTACAGCTATACTCAAGTAAATACAGATATTACTACTATCGGACTACGTACAACTACACCCGTCCAACCACTCACCACCCTGACAATCATAAGTGATGATTCACGTAGGTATGCTTATTACAGCTATCAGCTATACTCAAGTAAATACAGATAATACTACTATCGGACTACGTACAACTACACCCGCCCAGCCACTCACCACCCCGACAATCATAAGTGATGATTCACGTAGGTATGTCTTGGCAGCCCTCGAAATATAAATATTGAGTCTATGCAATAGTGGGTTATACCACATCCACCACAACACGTACCATCTCCACATCCACAGAAGGTCCCATCTCCACCTCTAGCTCAAAAGTCGGCATTTCTGTCGGTGTTCCACTCGGTACGATATTACTTCTCTCGCTCGGCGTATGCTTTTGGTGGCGGCGGCGGTGGCGGCGGAGGGGACTAGGGGGCGGTGCTCCTGAAGGATTACCGGTGGAGGAGCGGGACGAGAAGCAGAGTGCAGTAATAGTGAATGCGGACATGGATACCAGCAAAGAGCCAATACCGAACCAACCGTACTCAGAAAACACGGTGTCGCCATTACCGGAGCGTGCACCCTCACTGCGGTTACCAGACACCCACAGCTATGCTAGGGCGGCAGCACATGCTCAGGATGTGTATGTAGCCCCGCCATCGCTACCACCGCTGTCGCAGTCCGACATTGATCAGGAGATTCGAATGATCGAAGAGGAGGAAGCACGGATTAGGATACGAAGGGAAATGCATCAGGAGGTGCTGCGGTTGCAACTTGAGGAAGAGAGGTTGAGGGCTAGAAAGGCTGAGCTGGTGATGATGAGGAATTGACACTATCTGAGACATCGCCACGTATCTTGATTGGTACTATTGCAGAGAAGTGCTTCAAAAACACACGTGCTGTTGACACTCCATGCCCAGTATGAGTATTTGCAGAGTCACCCATGAGCAAGACCGGGCTACTCTAATAGGAATACACCTCTCAAATAGCTGGTCCCACACATATACAGTAGTTAGCCAAGCATATTGTAACACTTAAATTTGGCAAATCAAATAAAACAAAACAATAAGCTTATAATTAGCACAGCAGAGCATTGGGCGTGGTTATGTGTGCTGCCAACGTATTATGCATGAGATTTCCTTTTTCCTTGATTTATGCATCCACTCGAGCACTCTTGACTAGAGGGACCAGTGTTCCGAAGCGGTCAGATCGACCGCCCGGTAATCTGTAGATTCGCAGTCCGGTCAGATGCGGTCACTGTTTCGAAAGCCGCCCTTGGCATAGATCGGCCCGGTTTCATGTGGTAGATATCTAGCCTATTCAATTAACCTGTAGATATCTAGCATATCTTTAGAATCTGTGAATATCTACGCTAAGGAAGATTTCTGAAGATGACTGGTGCTTAGAGAAGATATTCATAGATATCCGTATTTATCTAGAGATATTTGTATTGGAAAAAGCGTTTGGACTCCCCGCGCTGGCATCAATTGGCACGAATGGCTTTATGCATGCACTCAATTCCGACCATGTCCTCTGAAGCGGAGAGAGTGTTCAGTAGCTCGAAAATTCTCATTTCTGACTGCAGAAACAAATTGGGAGATTCAGTTATCCAGGCTGTAGAATGCTTGAAATCGTGGGAGAAAGCTGGACTTGTTAAAGCGGAGGAGATCTGTCAGGTTCAGGAACTACTTGTTGCTCTTGAGAAGAAGCAGGCTGCAGCACATGTTTCAAGTTAGTGGTGGGTTTTATGGATCTTAGGGAGTGGAAACATTGAAAACTGGTTGGGGATCTGTAGATATCTATAGTCCGGCTAGATAAATTGTTGTAGATATCTATCAATTGATAAACGGGCTAGATGACCACTGAAAAAGCCGCCCTTGGCACAGATCGGCCCGGTCGAGCCCTGAATCTGACCGATCTGACCGCTTCGGTTCACTGAGAGGGACCAAGCGTGGCAAGATCTATTCGCCGAATCCGATTCATTCAAAAGGCCAACACGCACCCAGATTAAGGGCTGTATCTTCCGATGTTGCAAAGAGGACATGGCGAGCTTGGGTTAAAGGCGAGACAACTAGCTCTTCCGGAGGCGCCGCCGCATCTCGATCCCCTTGTAGCGATCTTCCCTAGTCTCTTGCATACAGGTAGTCAAAACTAGGCGAGTCTCATTACAGCGATACTTAAATAAATGCAGACACCTTTACGCCGCCCAAACCGCCCATTGATACTAAAGCTAGCATTCCAGGTAGTATGCCTTGATAGCCTTCGAGATATAAGTGTTGAGTCTAGCAGTAGTACCGATACCCGATGCTATAGGGGACCTCATTGTTAGATCGAACTCCACTATTAGATCGAATCCAACGAACTCAACGAACATAACGAACGGGGCTGCCCCAGTGAGCATAACTGTCACAAATGACGTTACTGTCACAACGAGCGAAGTTCCTACCTCGACCCGGAGGGGTGCCTTCCTGATCCCCACCACAACGAGCGCCATATCTACCTCGAGTACCACAGCAGAACCCGCAAAATATAGTTCCAGCTCGAAACTCGGCGTTTTTGTCGGTGTTCCAACCGGCGCGCTATTACTTCTCTCGCTCGGCATATTCTTTTAGTAGTAGCAGTAAAGGAGAGCAAGGGGCGGTGCCCATGAAGGATTACCAGTGGAGGAGCGGGGTGGGAATCAAGGTGCAGAAGTGACAGTGGATGCAAACATGGACACCAACAAAGAGCCAGTACCAAACCAACCGTACTCAGAAAACACAGTATCTCCATTATCGGAGCGCGCTACCTCGCTGCGGTTACCGTACACCCACAGCTATGCTGGGGCGGCAGCAGACGCTCCAGAGGTGTATGTAGCTCCGCCATCGCTACCACCATTGTCGCAGTCCGATATTGATCAGGAGATTCGAATGATCGAAGTGGAGGAAGCACAGATCAGGCTACAAAGGGAAACGCATCAGGAGGTGCTGCAGTTGCAACTTGAGGAAGAGAGGTTGAGGACTAGAAAGGCTGAGCTGGTGACGATGAGGAATTGACCCCTAGTTGCTTCCCAACACACTGTGTTTCTTAGTACCGGGCTTGAAGTATCAACAGTCACTGCCATATATCTTAATTAGTAATTCTATAGACAGGTGCAACGCACGTGTGCTGTCGGTAATTCAAGCCCCAGCAATAAGTAAGTACTGTAGCGAGCATTAAGGTACAAACATAGTCCTTCAAATGATAATCTAGTAACGAACGCCTAGTCTGGAGGCCCTCGTCACGTGACCCAAGCCAGTTTGCTAGGAACGGAGCTAGCTTCGTTTGTGAGAGTCGCCAGACTACGAACGCCCATACAAAATATTACACTTTTCAGGTAGTGATAGCAAATATTGGTAAGAGGAGAATTTAACGAACCAATATAACCCAGTGACGGGTGACTATTCGTACCTTAATGCTCGCTACAGTATTTGCGGAGTGTATGTTGTTCCATTAGTCTAAACTGGGCTGCCCTAAGAGGAATAGCATCAGGATACAAAGCCAAGTGCGTACCCCACAAAAGTTTGGCATAAGCAAAAGACGATAAAGCGATAAGCTTATACTTAGTGCTCGTGGTAAGGATTTAAGATGGGGAGCGGCTGAAAGTTGCCCAGAAGGGCAAAGCCGACCTCCAATTCGTTATGTTCATAGCCATTCCGAGTATGTCTCGATGGTCGCACTTTCGGTACTTAATCCTTACAGCGAATAGCAGCAGCAGATCATTGAGTGAAGTGGTGGTGGTGTATGGTGCATATTATGCGTGGGATTTCTTTTTCCTGATTCTGTGCATCTGCTGGAGCACTCTGACTGGAGAGGCGAGGGCTAAGATTAATTCACTCCTACAAAAGCCAGCACGCACCCAGGTCTAGGCTATATTTTTGCATCTACCACAAAGCGGAGACACGACACCATGGACCCTAGCAAATTAAGATTGAAAGCGAGACAAACGTTGAACTCAATTGGCCGGAACTGCATGCTGTTATTTGTCTTTCCACTGTCAGATGAAGCGAACATCACCCAAACCCAAACTTACATTACTGTAAGTTTCTTCGGCACTGGGGATTTCCCCCAGTTGACTCAAACAACGACTCGCATTACAACGTTCGAGATTACTTTACCTGTGTCTACAAGTAAGTATGTTTAGACAGCTCTCGAAATATAAATATTGAATCTATGCGCTAGAAAATAGCCCGAGAACCACAACGGGATCCACACCCACCGCCTTTTCAACACCCACCACCAGCTCGAAACTCGGGATTTCTGTCGGTATTCCGGTCGGCGCGATAACGATAATACTTCTCTTGCTCGGCCTTTTCTTTCTGTGGCGATGCCGGCAGGGGAGGGCGTAAAGGGGCGGTCCTGCTGAAGGGCTACTGGTGGAGGAAGAGGGCTAACAGAGTGTAGACATTGACACTAGCAAGGAGCTAGTTCCAAACTAACCGTACTCGGAAAACATGGTATCACCGTTACTAAAGCATACAACCTGGCCACAGCCGCCGGATGTCCACACCTACATCAACCCAGCAGCAAACGCCCCAGAGGTGTACATAGCTCCGCCACCGCTATCACCGCTGCTGCAGACTATGGCGGGTATTGATCAAGAGCTCCAAATAATTGAAGAGGGGGAATCACAAGTCAGGATACGTAGGGAAATGCATCAGGAGGTGCTGCGGTTACATCTTGAGGAAGAGAGATTGAGGACTAGGAAGGCTGAGCTGTTGATGGCGAAGGGAGGTGGATAGGTACAGGTCTTTAGCCAGGCAGACGAGTGGGCTATTAAGCGTGATTATCGCGAAACGCCCATGATATGGTACACAGAGCTTGATTCAGCGCTCTCTTGTATTGATTGAAAGTATCTTATCACGGGTGAAATGGTATGGGATACTTCAAAAGCACACATGCTGTCGAAACTCCATGCCCGCCGAGAAAAATGGCCTTGCGCGATGCGCAGCTCATAGAGAAACTGTTTTTCGGACAGTATTCTATAGGAAATTTGACGTGTGGCACTATGAAGTCCTATGAACCTGCGCGTGGACGCGGAAGGTATGATGCCATTTGCACGAGATTACTATGGAGTGCGGGTACACGGGGGATAGGTTAAATCGCGATGGTTCGGCCTGTGGAACTGCACTAGATGCTATGCATGGCGCTTGATACTATGCTCCATTCTCCCAGATGCACTTGATTGCATGCTTCTAAGTGTATTCGACTCCGTGCTTCTAAGCACTGTTCCCAACTGGCCGGGCTTCACACTTTTATAGCCGGCCGGCGGGCTTTGAGAGTAGGCCCGGCCGGCCCCCCTTAGCGCGGGCGGCCGCGGGCGCCGCTTGACCGAGTGATTCTCAGTGACCTATACATAGCGATGGGAAAACTCTGAGTTTTTATTGGTAGGATCCATGGTGAGAAAGAACAAAAGCAGATGCTGAAGAATGAAAGGAAACGAATGTTCTGATTGTGGAAAGTCCCTGTATTTTATGACAATGACTTGTGCTTTCTTCTCCCTTCTACCGCTGTTGCGTCCTTTATTTGACCGTACCCACACATCTTCACCCAGCACTTGTATGACCCTGTCTACACTCGAAATTGCAGGGAATGCCACCATAAGCAGCCATGGTGGCGGCTTACGTTTGTTGGGCCAGCACCAAGTCGTATATGCAGGCAAGCCCGCGGCTGGGCCGCGGGCCTACATAGCCGGCGGGCTTTTCAAATTGTCTGCCTGGCCGGGCCCGTTCGGAACAGTGCTTCCAAGTGCACTCGATTCTGTGTTCCCAGGTGAACTCGATTCCAACCTCCCAGCCTAAGTTCCCAAGCGCACTCGACACCCAGCTCCCAGGTGTACACGACACCCAGCTCCCAAGAGTATTTAATTCCATGCTCTTAAATGCACTTGAGAGTATGCAATTAAGAGCACTTGGAAGCATGGAGTTGAGTGCACCTGGATGCACTGACCAGCGGAGTGGGTGGGGATTAGCATCTGGCGGTAGCCGAAATCATGACATCAGTTGATATATTGGCGTGAACCTTATCCCCAGATGCATCAGCGCGATAGGATCTCACGATGTCTCACCGCCATGGTGTTGATACTTTCAGTCATCTCTCCTTCGGCAACAGTGAGCAATTAGATCTTGGGGAGAGCAGATTTCCGACCCAGTTTTTCCAGCAGAATTTGTAGTCTAATTCCCGTCAGTGATGTTAACGGTTCGATGATGAACCAGTTCATTGGTGCTAGTGATTGGGCTACTGAATGCTCTGGAATGAGGTCGCTGATACACTGAAGTCCAGTGTTCCTAAGCGGCCAGGCCGGGCCTGGCTGGCGTTAGAGGCGGCTTTTAAATGAGGGCCGGGCCTGTAGGCTTTTCCGGCCGGCCTGCGGGCTTTTCTTGGCAGAACTATGCCTAAACAGAACATTTTGTTTGAAAGACCCTCTGCTGCCTACACTAAGAAAGTCTCCAAAGTACGAAACATAAACCATATCCAACTCAACCATCGTAGCCCTGCCATTGCCGCATTCCATCCATTAACTAGACCAAGGCTTGTGCAGGCCGATGTAAGCTTTTTATATCACGTGCAGGCCAGCCAGCTTTTGATACGGGCCGGGCCGGGCCGCCGCTAGGGGCCGCTTAGGAACACTGCTGAAGTCATCAATAGACTCACATAAGTAGACTCATACTCGATTGTTCGTTGCCACCTACCACTAGAGTCTGGCACGGAGATAATGGAGTGGCAAGTGGCGCGGGACAGGTGAGTAATTGCATGAGTCTATTGCTCACTTCCAACCCATCACAAGAGTCTGGAGATCCTGCAGAATAAAATTATGTTTGTATGCTTGGGCTTCAGATGCTATATACAACTGGTTGCACTAGTGACCGTGTGAACTATCTTTGAACCGGTTCGAACCGGGCCCATTACCTGCAGTTCAGGTTCGAACTGCTTCACCTGTCGAACCGCGCCGCTTGAACTGGTTCACCCTCCGAACCGGGACTGGTTCGAACCGTTGACATCACTGATTCCCGTTTAATTCGACGTATGTATATGCACACAGGCACATCGGGCTGCTCATGCTGGTCAACCCTTGTGCTGGTGATGGTGATTACAGTTCCGGCACTTAGACGAGTCAGTTGGCTGCGTCAAAGCTTTCACAGACCCAGACGTTCCCATCGGCCCAGAGCTTCCATCACTGGGGGCTCAAAGCTTCCCGCAGAAAAAAGCTAGTCACCCTGAAGCGCTCTCTCAAGCGCTCTCTTTAGCGGGCTCTCTAGTGGGCTTTCAGCCGTGCTCACAATAATAGTATCCATAGTCCATAGTGTGTACAGTACTAGCGAAACCTGCCGGCAGCAAAGACAGGTCTATCGACAGCCAGCCGTATATAGTTCCGTAGGCCCACGCACAGATGTCTATAGTCGATTTGCACCTTTGTCTATGCCCCAAAATGAGTACTTACCTAAGTTACTTAAGTACTTAGTAAGTAGGTAAGTTTTGTAGAGTCGCGCTAGTCCAAGACCGGGCTGAATAGGAATAATAGCTGATCCCACACAGTAGGGAGGTTTAGTGATTTGGTGCACACTTCATCTGCACTTGTTTCCGGAGCAACATTTGAACTCTACGCCGTATTTGGCGTTATGGTCGACACTAGCTGAAGTGTGAAGGGGATTGGTGCGCAGTACAGAAGTGCAGCGCACTTCCAAGAGAAAATAAATCGATTAGATTAGAGGTAGGGGATAATTAGGGCATTGGTGGTGGTGCATATTATGCATGGGTTTTCTTGTTCCTGCATCTACTCAAGCACTCTGACTGGAAGAGCGAAGTGGGCCAAGATCCATTGCCGAATGTTGATTTATTCAAAAGCCAACACCCACCCAGATTAAGGGCTGCATCTTTGTCGACATTGTAAAGAGGAGACATGACGCCATGGACAACAGCAAGTTTGGGTTGAAAGCAAGACAAGGTAGGCAGTCAAAGTTGGGCGAATCTCATTTGCAGCGATACTTACTTTAAGCTTATAAGAGGTTAACACCACGACATCCCTGGTATTCCTATCACCTACAGCTCCACCTAAGCTCGTGTACCAGCCCCCCGCCCGATCCAGGGGGGGCTGGACGATTTACGTGCCCGAATAGGTGATCAGTTTTACGGTGCAACTTCGAGGGTTGAACACCCGAACTGAACACCGAAAATCTAAAAAGAAGTTTTCGGTCACAGCCTATGTAGATAATAACTGCTCTGGTAGTCTGCCTGCACTTGACCGAAATTTTTCGGTGTTGAGTTCGGGAGCTCGTTGCCTCTCTGAACCTCGGAGTAACACCGACGACTAAGTCGTCCAGCCCCTCCCTGTATTCATTCCCGCACCAGGAAGGGGCTGGCATGCGAGTTTAAGCTCCACCAGCCTCGACAACCACAACAGATTTTCCAAGTAGGTATGTCTTGAAAGCCCTCAAAATATAAATATTGAGTTTACCTAATAGTAGAATTTTATACCACTTCCACCACAGTGGGAGCTATATCCACCTACACAGGGGGTATTCCCACGAAGAATCTGGTCAGACCGGCAGCCCGAAAGTCTTCATTTTCATCGGCGTTTCAATCTGCGCAGCATTATTTCTGTCGTTCGGCGTGTTCTATTGGCTTACGGATTGCTGTTGGAGTGGCACGAGAAGCAGGGTACAGAAGTCCTAGTGGATGCGGACATGGGCTCCAGCAATGAGCTAGTTCCAAACCAACCGTACTCAGAAAATATGGTGTCGTCATTACCAAAGTATATAACCTCGCCACAACCACCACGGCTACGACCTAGCAGCAAACGCCCCAGAAGTATACGTAGCTCCGCCATCGCTATTGCAGTCCGATATTGATCAGGAGATTCAAATAGTCGAAGAGGAGGAAGTACGGATCAGGATACGAAGGGAAACGCATCAGGAAGTGCTGCGGCTGCAACTTGAGGAAGAGAGGTTGAGGGCTAGAAAGACTGAGTTGGTGGTGATGAGGAATTGTCCCCCAGTTGCTTCCCAGCACATGCTGGGTTTCAGGTATCAACAGTCACCGCCGTATATCTAAATTAGTAATTCTTGAGCGTGATTATCGGGAAACGCCCATAATATGGTGCACAGAGCTCGATTTAGCTACCTTTGTATTGACTGAAAGTATCTTATCATGGGTGAAACGGTATGGGATACTTCAAAGCACATGAAGTAACTGCGGAGTCGCCCCAGCCCAAAACCGGGCTGCTCTAATAGGAATACACCTTTCAAAATAGCTGGTCTACCTACCACCCCAAAATTGGAAAAACAAAGTCGCCAAAGCAATAAGCGTATCCCACACGCCAGATTTAGCGGATTTGTTGCAGTTTTCAACCCTGTAAGCTCATTGGTTGATCAATGTCGGGCTGAACCGCCCCAAGCCATTTCATTGGTCAAATCTTATGATCGGCATCTCATATAGGAATGCAACAAAATTCGTAAAATCCAGACGTATGTAAGGGGTAATAGTGGACAGGGTATTGTGGTGGGTATTGTGGTACATGAGATATCTTGTTCTTGGCATTGTGCATCTACCCGAGCACTCTGACTGGAGGAGCGAAGCGCTAGGATCCATTTGCCGAATGTTGGATTCATTCAAAAGCTAACACCCACCCAGATTAAGGGCTGCGACACCACGGACCACAGCAACTTTGGATTGAAAGCAAAACAAGAAATACCTGCACAAACACCCGACCCGTTACATGTCAGTTCCACTTTTTACACCTGGTAAAATACCCATAGATCCGGAACCATCTCGCAGTGTGATAATCTCGACAGCTATCTCAGGTAAGTATGTCTTGACAGCTCTCGGAATATAAATATTAGGTTTACGCAATAGTAGGGTTTAATACTACTCCCACTACAGTGGTTCCTACCTCCACCTCCAGTCCCTCAGCAACCCCCACCTCCTCCAGTCCCTCAGCAACCCCCACCTCCAGTCCCTCAGCAACCCCCACCTCTAGTCCCTCAGCAGAACCCGCGAAGTCTAACTCCAGCTCGCAACTCGGCATTTACATCGGCGTTCTATTCGGTGCAATATTACTTTTCTCGCTCGGCATATTCTTTTGGTGGCGCCGGCGGCGGAGGAGACAAAGGGGTGGTGTCCCTGAAGGATTGCCGGTGGAGGAGCGGGACGAGAAGCAGGGTGCAGAAGTCGTGGTGAATGCGGACATGGACACCAGCAAAGAGCCAGTTCCAAACCAACCGTACTCGGAAAACACGGTATCGCCATTACCAGAGCACAATACCTCGCCACAACTACCGGATATCCACGGCGTCGACCCAGCAGCAGACGCCCCAGAGGTGTACATCGCCCCGCCGCCGCTATCGCCGCTGCCGCAGACTATGGGAGAGATTAATCAAGAGCTCCAGATGATCGAAGAGGAGGAAGCACGGGTCAGGTTACGTAGGGAAATGCACCAGGAGGTACTGCGGCTGCAGCTTGAGGAAGAGAGATTGAGGACTAGGAAGGCAGAGCTGTTGATGGCGCGCAGAGGCCGATAAATATGCAGTTATGGACAACACGATGGGTCGGAAATTCGGGTTTTCTGATATGTACATTTTAATCAGGGGATAAGATCTACTCAGACAACTTCGGGTTAGCATACTTTATATGAGCTGCCACCGACCCGAACCGCAGCTTCCTATAACATGCATAAGTGTGTGTAGATGGCAGTAATGCATTTTCGGCGGGGGAATTCGCACCGTCCAGTTGCAGTGTTCGTGCAATATCCGCGGGAAGCTAATTCCCGTATCTCGCCCGAAGGTGTTCAAAGACGCTCAAAATGCCAAAACTATGGAAAGCGTTGCTTCGAATGAATTGTACAGCTTGGTATCCGCCTTGTGCCCATGTTTTCTGGTGTTTGAGGTGGACATTGCGTGTTGGCGTCTGCAAAATAAAACGCCGGACGGAATATATGCTGAGTCCGGACGCGTCGTATAGCCCAGGTTTCTCTAAGTTATTTTCCAAGTGAAACAACGGCCAGGTATTCGAGGAGTTGCTGACATATCTGAAGTGTGTTTAAACGAATTAACTTTTGTGTCGTCTAGAAACATTCTGCTAGGAACCCTAACCTAGTACCAGGTAATAATCTGTCGATGTACCCTCATGTCGTACCCGGCCCTTGATCTCACGTGATTTTATACTAACCGAAATTCTCTCACACCTTCTTTACCCCTGCCACACTATTCCCTTTCTATCACTTCCACTTCCAGCTTAGTGCATATACACATGAGAGCCTGATTCGAGGCCACGCAAAGACAGCAGAGCAACAAGCTTTGGACTACCTAAGTAGCCATCCCGGCAGGGACTTAGTACCGTTAAATCAACGGCTGAAACTTAGTGCACGGGACCCCCTTTTTCCTGGTTGCTTGAGCGGGGCAAAGCGATCCAAGAGCATTCGTTGGATATTGGCCCATTCAAAAGCCAGCACGCTCCCAGATCAGGGCGTATCTTTGCAGAGAGCAGAAACGACGCCACGGAGCGCAGCGAGTTTGGGTTGAAAGCAAGACAATTGCAACAGCGACACAGTTGTCTCTTCCACTACTCTACGTAGTCTAAGCTCGAGCGACAAATACAGATACTTCTTCCGTATCGCCTCAGTCTACTTCGCTCTCTTGCAGCCTAATCGTCCTCCAGATGTCTGTTTTCCTGCCGTCTAGCTCCGGGAATCCTAGTAAGTATGTCTTGATAATCCTCGAAATATAAATATTGAGTCTAGACACCAGCCAATACCACCACTTCCACCTCCAACTACACAGTAAAACTCGAGCCCAACCGCCTTGGTATTTTGATCGGTGTTCCGGTCAGCACGACATTAGTTATCCTGCTTGGGTTATTCATTGTATCGTGGCGACAGCGGAGAACGCAAAAAGACGGTCCCCCCGAAGGATTGCCAGTGGAGGAGCGGGATGAGAGTATACAAGTAATAGCGGATCAGGACAATGGCACCAGCAAAGAGCTAGTATCAAACCAGTCGGACTCAGAAGACAGGATACCACCATTACCGGAGCCGTGCTTGGAAGACACGGTATCATCACCATCAGAGCGCGCAGCCTCGCTGCGGCTGCCAGATACCCACAGCTATGATCCAGCCGCACACGCTCCGGAGGTGTGTGTAGCTCCGCCATCGCTATCACCGTTGCCACAACCCAATGAGGATATTGATCAGGAGATCCGGGTGATCGAAGAGGAGGAAGAACGGATCAGGATACGAAGGGAAATGCATCAGGAGGTGCTACGGCTACAGCTTGAGGAAGAGAGATTGAGGACCAGAAAGGGTGAGCTGATGGCACGCAGAAGTCAGTAAATATTATTGTGGAAGGTGGATCGGCAAATCCCGCGGGGTTTTCCGATATGTACATTTTAATCACAGGAAGCAAGATCTCCATCCATATGAGCTGCCATAGATCCAAGCCGCAGCTTCTCACAACATACTGTTGGGAAAAAGGCTGTCGGAAGACATCTAAGCCCCGTTCTGTAATGGTTGCTGCTTTAAGCACGGTTATACACGCGACGAAAATGGCTCGGAAATGCTGTAAACATGTCAATAACAAAGACACTGTTATGCAACCGAGGAAAAACCGTTCTTTCACCCCTAACTTTTTCTCGACGGTACATAAGTGTGTATGGACAACAGTGATGCTTTTTTTTGCGAGGGATTCGCACCGCCCTACTGCAGAGTTCCAACTGTCTCGGCGGGCAGCTAATTCGAGTTAAACTCATCCCATATCGCGCTAATGTCCAAGACATAAATGGCCAAAACTTTAGTATGTACGTGTTGCTTCAAATGATTTGCTGCTTGTCTTTATCCGTTAGTGCCTAGTGTTGGAGTAAGTCTCAGCGATTAAAGCATGTTAGAAGACCTTAAGTAATATGGGGGGACATTGTGTTTTGGTGTCCGCAAAAAATAAAACCGCTGGACAGTTCTAGAAGCATCGAACAGCCCGAGTTTCTCTACACAGTTATTCCAAAGTGCATGAAATAAGGGCTCGATATTTTGGGGATACTAGTGTATCCGAAGTGTGTTTAAAGAACGACAGTCAATATTGATTAGAACTATATTGTCCCGAAACATCCCTTCAGGAATTCGAACCCGAACCCTAATATCGAGTAACAAGCTGTGGATGTAGTACACCTTCCAGAAGTTTTAATCCTCATGTCACTACCCGACTACTACCTCCCTACAATAATCCCTCCACTTTCGATGTCCAAACCACCATGCGATGTCAGTGATTGGAAGAATGGAGGCCTGGATTAGTCCAGGTTTGTCAAAATCTGATCTGTTCTAGACCATTCAGCCAAATACCCGCAGGCTAGGCAGGTATCTACAGTCTAGAACCTCTTAAATTAACACAGATTGCGGGATTCTAAGGTTGGTATATTGGTAGTGATTTGTTTACTGGCTTGCGAATCTGTGGTTGACGGTTGAACTGGCCTCTTTTGAACATTGCTATTGCATTGTTGGATCCAGATTGTTGTGGGGTGCATGTTCTGAGTCTATCAGCGAGTTTTACAACCCTTCTTTATCAAGGGAAGGAATTTCAGTTAACAGCTGGTTACAGATCGATTGTATGGTATGCTTCTACAGAACCCTGGGATCAAACCGGAATTGATCATCAAATCGCCAAACTGTCTAATCACATTGGCTTCTTCGATTTACTCATGAGAATTGAGAAGGCTAGCGTCTTACTGGAACCTGAAAACAGAAGCGAATACTATCGTACTAACATAATCAAGGTGTGTTTAAAGACCAGTCAACTGTGACCGCGAATAGTTGACTGTGTCATCTGGAAAAACATTTCTTCGGAACTTAAAACCTGATGTCGGGCGACATGTGTACGGAATGCACCGGACTAGCAATACATTTCATAATGAGCATGAAGTTTGTCCCCGGGCCCAGTCTTCAAAGTCCATATTTAACCCAACATCAGCAAAATACCTTAACAGCCTTCGGGCATGGATGTAATTATAAAGAAATAAAAATTGTGGAATTGACACCGCCGCGTGCGCTATTGTACAACATCCTAGAGATGAGATAATTCAATGCATAAAGTAGTAAGCTCCGCAGCACCACCCAGAAACCCAACCCAAACCCCAGAGCAACGACAAGCTCCCGTTCATCCAACCCTGCAACCTCTTCATCATCAACTATACCTTCACAGAACAGCATGGCAAGACCTACATTAGATGTAGACGCTCTATCTCACGTGCAAATCCCGAGGTGAGTTTTGCACCTATGTCTAAGCACGTGTGGTCGAACTCCAATTGCTTTAGGCCAAGTTTATCAAACTCTTCGTGATGCACTGGAAGACCGCGCCGGAGCCGTATCTCCCAACCGAGAATTGGAAGCTCGAAAACTCGTACGTTAAGGTTCTCCTTGGTAGCGAAGTCTCCAACGGCTTCGGCATGTGCTAAGATTTTAGATCTTGGCGGAAAGACGAAGATTTATTCGGAGAAATGTTAATCTTAGCTTAAAAGTACACATGCTGGGAGACTGCAGTATTGTTAAACTATCTATCTGACAAAGAGAGAAGTAACAAAAGCCCAGACACCATATAAAGATACCTGCAAGCGCCCAATTGCAACTAGAACCTTGTACACCAAAACAACCCAATTGTGTCGCCGAGACTGGTCGGAATCCCTCAGTAGCCCCACACAGCTTTCCGATTCTTGGGATATCCTGTGTCGGCGACTTTTCCCTGGTGAGCTGTTTCTTGCCCCTCGCTTTGACAGTTTTCTCTAGTGTGGCTATCCTAAGAGTAGACTGTTCAGGTAGTACTGCCGTCCTCCCTTCTCTTCTCTTTTTTCTGCAAGGGAGCTAGGTAAGACGGTAACGATGACACCTCTCGATCCTTAGCTCTGCTACTGAAAGTGGCCCACATGTGCCTGGGTCCCGTTCGTCCAGTTAGTTCCTTTGCCCACTTCCTCCGTAGGATTAGCAAGACGATGTCCTCTTCATAAACCCGCTCCTTACAGACCCGTTTTCCGGATAGGTAGTTTTCGCAGTGGACTTGACAGCAGAAGTCTCCACAGCAGTCTTCAAAAGCTCTGTGATGAACCATAGTGATTGATAGGCTCTAGAAGAAGGATGGTGTTAGGCTCTAGAAGAAAAACTGTGTTGGGGAAGGATGATAGTGAACTGCCGGCCTGGGGTTGTGGTATACTCTCATATTATAGCAGCACAGGTGTTGAATGCTTAAGCTTGGGTAGTTGAAGCTCCGGTGTTGGGGTAACTTGTTGAGAGCAGGTTGATCAATTGACGTTCACTGAGGTTTTAACCTTTTAACCTTGAGTTCTTGCCAGCCTTCCCCAACATTCTAGCGTGTTGTAGCATATCCGAATGATGGGGTATAACTATATCTCCTCGGGACCAACAGTCGAAGTTTAGACTAGCGAGAAGTCTCTAGCCTCCTCCATTTCCTAAAGCCACGCCCCTCGCTTCGCACTGATATTGGATAAAACCGGACCGAACGGAGCCTCTTTGAACGCAGTTAGTGGTGTTCCTGCGAGTGGTAGCATTCTTTGTCTTGGGGTGCCCGCGGATAACCTGCAACAGCTGTGAGAGATCGAATGAAGTTGCTCTTGTTTCGTCTTCACCTAGGCTATTACCGTTGATGTATTTTGTCCTTGGATCAAGCTAGCGTTGCATATAAGACGAGGCAGTGTGGGGCCGTAATTTTGACGAGACGAGAGTGAAATCATTAACGTCAAGATTATGGTTTCCAACCTCACTCTATATACAGGCAGATTTAGCGACAAACAGAATTTCTGCGGCCCTGTCAACTTAATAATACACATAGCCACCTCCTAGCCGCAGTGATATTATTTCGGTCAACTGGCTTGTGCTAGATAGTTACAGTGACCTGGGTACATTATCAATTAATACCGCAAGATCATCTTCTCGTCAGCCAGTTCACAGAGTGCCTTGCACTCGCGGTAGTTCGTCGCGAAATAAAAAAGAATATCTGGCCATGGTATACGAGAGCAATAGCGCCTATCACTCCAAATAGTCCCATTAGCAGACAACTACGCAGTCTATTCTAGTAAGCGGTATCTTAAGTAAATGTAATGGAATTGGTGGATAAATACCCACGTGTTGAACTCACATATGGCACAAAAGTGTTCAACATGTTATGTTGTCAAATTTGCCGACATGACAAATATTGAAACTTGGAACACTTAATGATGTACATCAATGTACCTCTAGGTACCCTGATGTACCTCAGCGTATGCCAATTTGTAAGTTCAAGCAAGCTTCAACAATTCTATCAACTTTCAACATTTGTACAGCTTATCACCCACACTGGTATTCAATTTTGAGAAATGTTGAAATTAAAGTTCGTAAATCAGGCATACGCCAGTGTACACCAGGGTACACATTAGTACCAAGGGTACCTAGATGTACAATATTTAGTGCTAAAAGTTTGAACATTTGTCGTGCAATCAACTGAGATATGATGAAAGTTAACAGAAATGTTGAAACTTGAACTTGCAAAAATGGCGTACGCCATGGTACGTTAGAGTACCTAGAGGTACATTCAATGTATGTCATTAAGTGTTCCAAGCTTCAACATTTGTCATGTTGAACACTTTTTGTCCACATTGGCCTACTATACTCACAAGGCGAAAGCTTGTTTGTTTGTAATCATAGTGCATGCAGCCACTAGCATACATTTTCCCAGTACTCCGTCCAAGTTACCCTCTGCGTCAAAGTCATACCTTCCCTGGTCGAACCCAGATCACTACCCCTAATCCACCAAACTGTGGTCGTAATCATCGATGTGACATCAACTTGAAGGAGTCATCGTATTCGTACACGTACGTCGATCGTCCCATTTTTGTGGGGATGGCAACAAGGCGGAAGTGTGCGCCTGCGCGCTATCTCTGTCCACCCCCGCCCACCGCATTCTTCTCCTCCCACTCCCACCACCAGCTCCCTCACCCGGTGTGTGAAGTAACTCCATCGGTTTCCCTATCCGGAGTCCCATTGTTATAGCAGCGAACCTACACCCTATTTCCTATTCGTGTTCCATGGCCGGGTGTCTGTAACTAAGGCGACATCTACATCCAAATATCAGACAATGGACAACTCGTCCGACCGTGAGTACATGCCGGGTGGTTCTCACCAAGCAGGGCGAAAGCGCTCTGGTGAGGAAATTCATGAGCCAACCAGAAAACTGGTGATCATCTCTGATGGATTGCCATCCGTTGACTGCAACCATCCAAGTCCCCGTTGCATCCGCATATCCGGCATTCCGGATCACTGGATAAAAAAGGATGTTGAATTAATCTTGCTAAGCGTTGACAGTGGTCTAAACAACGACAACCACCAACTATCGCTCTATCCGTCGTGCTACGGATCTCAAAAGACTGCTCTTCTCAACCTGGAATGCTCCTCAACATATTTCTCAACTCTTACGCCAACCGAGAACCGGATTTTAAGCGTACAGGATGAAGCTCACGTTCAGCTAGTCCTGGACAGACATTTCCTTGATCTCACGCCTCTGAACACTCCGGGCGATAATATTATGGCAGAGTAAGTGAAACCACTCTGCGTACGTATAACTATAGATTTAGGAATTAAATATGTGAATCACAGTGTGGTAGCAGTGACAGGTCTTTCAGGCCATGCTTTTGGGTCTTGGAGGAGCCGCCAGAGCTATTCAATGTGGTTAAAAGATTTTCTGCCCTGGGATATCCAACAGATCCGTATCATGACCTATGGCTACAATTCCAATCTCTTCAATGATACCATCAATAACAGCTTCGCCGACTACCGTCGGGATTTCATCCAAATGTTGGGAAATGCCAGAAGCACCCCTGAGGTATGTACGCGAGTCACGAATCTTTGACTATGATCATGCTAAAGGTTTTACCAGGAGGTTTCTCGGCCTATCATTTTCGTTGGACATAGCATGGGAGGTACATTGATAGTCGGGGTATGGCGCTTAGAGGCTGGGACGTGGATTCTTTGCTAATAAGATTACAATATTAGGCTTTAGTGAGGTCAAAGCAACATCGAGAGTTACGGAATATTTTCGAATCGACTCGTGCTTTGTTCCTGTTTGGCACTCCGCATGGAGGAATGGAAGTGAAAGAGCTTCTCGAGGTTACAGAAGAGTTATCCAGGAAAAATATTGTTCAACTTCTGGAGTCTTCATCCTTTTTCCTCGAAGATCAAAGAGAGGAGATCATAAACCTTTGGGATGCGGGATCTGATGTGAAAATTTTCAGTTTCTACGAGGATCAATTGACGGGAACTGTTACGAAGGCTTGAAATCCGGACCTCTAAGTTGAGTTGAGTCGTCGATGTTAATTTATATTAGACCACATCTGGAGAGTGTGCCAGAATTGGCCGACAGATTGAGATGGTTGAGAAGAGCTCTGCTCTCCTATATTTGCCTTCTGAGGAACGGATCCGTGTAGTATCTAATCATACAGACATTGTGAAGTTCCATTCAAGGGAGGATAGGACATACCAATTGGTCGTATCACGCATGCAGCAATGCTTGAAACACATTGAACAGGCACGAGGTACATATGTATTATGCCCTGCATTAAAGACATGGCCTGACAGCTTAGAACAGAAAAAGCAAACACCAACATGGGCAAGTCATCATCTAACCACGGCCACATTAAGGTAAGTTGCTAACTATGTATGATGCATTAGTCCAAAATGCGCAATCAGAAGTTCTTGAATGGCTCTATAGGGCAAGCACCAATAACAGACACATTGATATTCGAGAAAGGAGGATGGATGGTCTTGGGGCATGGATATTTGAAGTGGAAGAGTTCCTGAGATGGAGCACCGGAGGAGAGGAAGCACCATCGTTGCTTTGGGTTCACGGTATCGGTTAGTAAGTTCAGTCTTCCAAGCGCCAATAAACTGATCTTTTTCACAGCGGGGGCAGGAAAAACCTATCTGAGGTATGATTCCACCAAGGAGTTCTGTTTTTCGAAGGCTGAATGCTTCCTAGCTCTGTCGTGATAGACCATCTCTTGAGCTATGAGCCGACTGCCAGTGGAACCTTTGGTGTCGCTTCTTTTTATTTCGACTTCAGCGAGCCGGACCAATACACCCCGGCAGAGGTGCTTTCCAACCTTCTTAAGCAACTTGCTTCTCAACTCCTGCAACTACCTAAGCAACTAAAGTCCTTGTATGACTTAGGAAAGCGAGACGCAAGGCGGCCTACGCCGAAGGAGTTACGCTTGGTACTCAAAGATACATGTAGTCAATTCCATCGAACATTCATCGTCTGCGATGCACTTGACGAATGCCCCCCGCAACATAGGCCTGTATTACTGCAGTCTTTCCAGGATATGGCTCGCTGTGGCTGCAAAATCTTTATCACAAGTCGACCGCAACCCCAAGACATCCAACGCTTCTTCCAAGGTGCCCCTCGGATTGAAGTCACAGCCAAAAAGGAAGATCTAGAATGTTACATTGACCAACGTATCAACTCCAGTGCTACTAGGTTTTCCCTTAAAAATCGTGCGCACGAAGAGTTCATAACCTCGCTTATAGAGGCAGCAGAGGGCATGTATGTGAAAAAGAAATCCATTGACTGGAACAAACATTGATGGGCTCCAGGTTTCTATTCGTTGATCTTAATACGGAATTTCTCTTTCGGCAACCCACAGTGAAAGCTACGTTCCAAGAGCTGGAAAAGTTGAAGAGGGCCGAGAATGTACAACATCCTCTTGATCCGACCTATGATCGAATGGTTAGTATCCTTAAAGCAGAACCTGAGAGATGCATTTCTCTTGCGCTGAATACGTTATCCTGGATCCTCAAGTCCTCAAGGATGCTTACCCCCTCAGAACTGCAGGTTGCAGTTTCCGTGGAACCTGGTCTTTCCTCCCTCGACAACAACAACGTACCGTCAATAGAAACCATCCTTGATGTATGCGGTGGCCTCGTTACCATCGATAAATGCTGCAATACTATTCGATTCTCGCACTTCACTGTCCAGGAGTATCTAGAAAGGAACAACCTACTTCCGCTGGATGCGAACTGTTGCACAGCCAGAACTTGCTTAAGGTACCTTTCCTTTGATTGCTTCGGCAGCACTTGTGGAACTCCAGAGCTGTCCCTTCAGCGGCGCCGATATTATGCGTTTTTTGAATATGCAACTAAAAACCTACGGTATCATCTGAAGCTCTGTAATGAGTCCTCAACGCTTGACGATCTTCTTATGTTTTGCCGGCGTGCTGGAAACTCCGAAGCCTACATAGAAGCTGAATGTTTGGGCCAGTGGCAGGACAATAAGTATACCTACAAAATAGGGCAGTGCCAGAACCCTAGTTTTTCGCACTCTTCCTACGCGGTAGAGTGGAAGTTAATTGAGTATACCAGCTTGCATATCGCATCTCTCCTCGGACATACAGCTGGTGTTACTCGGTTAATCGATGGCGGAGCAAATGTGTCGGTCGAACGTGGGGGACACACTCCCTTACACCTTGCGGCAGAAAAAGGAGAGGTGGACGTGGCGCGTGTACTGCTCATCAGAGGTGCTAACCCTTCAGCTGTGTCCACAGTCGAACAAATTACACCATTGCACACAGCAGTGTACAACGGTCAGGAAAAAGTGGCTAAGTTGCTTGTAGAGTACGGGTCCAATACTACTCTCACTGACTTCCATGGGATGACTCCGTTGAGCTGGACTGTAATGAGAAAAAAAGACAGAATAGTTCGACTTCTGATTGAAAGCGGCGTAGATGCGGGGCGCAAGGGTGAACTGGCGTTGCATCAGGCTGCTCAAAACAACCCAAGGATTATGCCTTTCTTATTGAAGAACGGCGCAAATGTCAATGCCAGAGACAAGGACGGGAACACTCCACTGCACTGGGCAGGCAAATCATTAGACTCCATTAATGCATACCGCCTACTTTTGGAGAAAGGTGCAGATGTTGATGCTACAAATAATAGTGGGTACACTCCGCTGCATTGCGCGGTATACTGCCATGATACACGAGCTATTAGGTTTTTACTAAAGAATGGAGCTAATCGGGAGGCTCGAAATTCTAAGGGTGAAACGCCGTTGGATATAGCTATGAATTCGTCGGATCGTGACCAACACGGCAGCAAGCAGCACAAAATTCATTTGCTTTCACCGCCTGGAGTGGATGGGTACGTCGCTGGGGGTGGGGGCGAAAGCATGGACGACAGTGAGGACGAGGACGAGGAGGAGGAGGACGAGGACGAGGAGGATAGAGTAAGCGAGAAGGAGGGCATGAGTGAGAAAGAAGGCGTGAGTGAGGAGGAGGAGGAGGAGGAGGAGGGCGTTAGTGAGGAGGAGGAGGGCATCAGTGAGGAGGAGGAGGTGGAGGGCGTTAGTGAGGAGGAGGGCATGAGTAAGGAGGAGGGCGTAGAGAGGGATGAGATATACGAAGATGAAGGGGAGGACGTGGGTGAGGGGGGGGGCATGAGAGGGGGCATAAGTAAGGAGAAGAGTGTGAGCAAGGAGGAGAGCGTGAGCGAGGAAGGCATAGAGCAGGATGAGACGTACGAAGATGACGGGGAGGGTGTGGGTGAAGAGGACGGCATGAGTGAGGAGGAGGCCGTGGGTGAGGAGGAGAGCGTGAGTGAGGAGGACGACGTGGAGGAGGATGAGGAGTACGAAGATGAGGAGTACGAAGATGAGGAGTACGAAGATGAGGAGTACGAAGATGAGGAGTAGGAGTAGGAGTAGGAGTAGGAGGGGGCGGACGAGCTGGACAAGGATGGTGGGAGACTTATAATACTGGGAGGGATTACACGGCATTAAGGCCACTAACCCACCAAGCCCACCCCCAATGATGAGTCGGTTTGGTAACTAGTCATTTGATATGCGAACCATCTAGGTTTATGAGCTAAATTAGAAGCAAAATTATCGTCTTCACCCTCATAAAAGCGTAGGCGAGATTGAATAAGACGTAACCGGTGTGCTATAAAAAACAAATCCGGTGTGTACTGGTTTCTGGCGGTAGTATTCTTGATTAGACGCTCACCCAATAAGCTTCCGCGTAGCGAAAAAAGCCGTCTGATCGAAACTAGTCTAGCGGCCCATAACCCAGAGAAAGTTTTAATCCAGACACAACACCGATAAGATGATCGTACATCTCTGAAACCGTTGTCGTTAAGCGCAGCCCATTCATATCCACCTCTTAGAGTGCCGGACACTTTAACGAGGTAGCGTCTTGGCAAATGCTTGGCAAATACAAAAATTTGTCGCCAGGGGCGAGTGCAAGTTCATGAAGCCCACCATCCCCGCACCACCCAGCAGCAGCCTCCT